>Ga0310786_10005939_pt1 | contig 16411 bp, 12 predicted proteins | sample AusTroGonzalo_MG_FD_203881 | JGI IMG/M metagenome (GOLD analysis project Ga0310786, IMG submission 203881) | Bovine rumen microbial communities from tropical cattle in Woodstock, Queensland, Australia - Gonzalo_03 (v2) (version 2) | ecosystem: Host-associated > Mammals > Digestive system >... | reverse complement strand
CGATCTGCCTGATTTTGAAAACTACAGCATGGAAAACCGGACTTACCGGTATTTTACCGGAAAGCCGCTTTATCCCTTTGGATACGGTCTGAGCTATACCTCCTATCAGGTCCTCAGCGCCTCTGTATCCGGCAATGAAGTGAAAACTGAGATCACCAACAACGGGAAGATGGATGGCGACGCGCTCGTTCAGATTTATGTGGAGTGTGACAGTCCCTTCGCTCCTGTTCACCCCAGGCTTTGCGGATTCCGCCGTATCAGCCTGAAAGCCGGAGAAACAGGCACCGTCAGCGTTCCGCTGGATCCGCTCACCTATACCGTGGTTGATCCCGACGGACAGCGTGTTACAGTGGAGCACTGTAAGCTCTACGCAGGCGTTTGCCAGCCGGATGAACAGAGCATTGAAATGACCGGTTCAAAGCCTGTTTCTATCAGAAAATAAACCAGAGTCTGTTTCCGTTTTCCGGATTCAAAAGATCGAAACGCAGGTGAATTCCTATGTTTACAGGTTTTACGGATGAAACTGTCCAGTTCTTTCTCGACCTGAAGTTTCACAACAACACCCCATACTTTCATGAGAATCATGAACGTTATGTGGAAACCGTCCAGACGCCGTTTTATGAAATGATCACGGACCTGGGCGAGGACATGCGTAAAATTGATCCAATGATGGAAATCCGGCCATACAAATGCCTTTCACGCATCCACCGTGATACGCGGTTTTCCAGGGATAAGAGCCCTTACAGGGATCATCTCTGGTTCCTGTTCAGAAGAGCCGGAGAACCCAGGGATAAAAGTCTGTTCTATTACTTTGAATTCGGCGTGGACAGGCTGAGCTGGGGTATGGGCATATGGGGCGAAAACCGTGAACTGATGGATCTTTTCCGCAAACGCATGAGGGCCAATCCCGACGGAATCCTTGCTTTACTGGATGATCTCGATCTTCCTGGACATAAACTTATCCTGAACGGTTCATTTTTCAAGAGGATGGATATTCCGGAAGAAATACCGATGCGCCTGAAACCATGGTATACCGGAAGAGAGATTTATGTCGGAAGGTACAATCCTGTCTGGCAGTGGGCCTTTTCCGAACGCATCCTGAAAGAAGTGAGGAAAGACTTCCGCACCCTCGCACCGCTTTACCGGCTGTTGAGAGGTTACCTGGATGACCTTTCCCATGATGAACAATAACGTAATCCATGTGAAAGTGTGAGTAAAATGAGACTATTCATGAAACGTCGTCCGCCTCATGAACCCCGGGAACGGGAAAGAAGGCACCGTATGTCCTTTATCAGCATGTTTTTTATGCTGGTCGGTATTCTTACTGTCCTTTATTTCCTGATTACCTACGGACTGATCCCGCTGCTGGCCATGATGACGACCGCAGCATGAGGAAATAACCATGAAGAAGACCGGAAAATGGGCATTATCCGTCATTTCAAAAGCATTGGTAATCATTCTGGTGATTATCCTGCTTCCTTTTGCCCGTACATGGATCAGGCAGCTGCTGCCTGACGCCACAGGCGAAATCCGGGTTCAGAGCATGATCCTGGAACAGAAGCTGGAGTCCAGCAAACGGCTGGAAGTAACCACCATTGACGAAGAGGGCGTTCTTGAAGCCAAGACCAACGTTATTATCCTGGGAACCGTCGGCACAACCACCATCCGTTACCGCTATACCGCCAGTGTCGGCATTGACCTGAGCAAAGTAGTCATGACACCGGACAGCGACAGGATCATCTTTGAACTTCCTGATCCCGAAATCCTCAACGACGGTATTGAAGCCCTGGAAATCAACAAGAACAACTTTTTCTCCAAAGCTGTTGAAAAAAGCGTTGAAACACTGCTCAATGAACAGAAGCTGAAATGCAGGGAACAATATATCAGCGAAAAGGAACATTCGGACAGAGCCTGGGAAGATATCCGGAAATCCTTTGAAACAACCATCTGTCAATGGCTTGAGCAATACGGAGAAAGGCATTACGAATTCGAATTTGTAAAACTGAACGATCCGGCAGCCTGATAAACAGGCTGCTTTTTTTGACATAAAGGCAATCAGGAAGCTGGTTTTGTTCGCCTTGACTGATGGTCTTTTTTTTCATAATATAATGAAGTGATTTTTTTCGAAATAAAGATGAATGCAGGATACAGAGCCGGTTCGGGCAGGATCTGACCGGAACGATCCATCGGATAAGGATGTGATTACGATGAGCGAGAATAAAGACAGAATTAACTGGTATCCCGGACATATGGCGAAAACCAAACGCCTGCTCCAGGATCAGATCAAACGAATCGACCTGATCATTGAACTGTGCGACGCTCGGCTGCCTTATTCCAGCAGGAATCCTGAACTGGCCAAAATGATTTCACAAAAGCGTCATCTGCTTTTTATGAACAAATCCGACCTGGCCGATCCGAACATGAACAAGCGCTGGCTTCAGTATTACCGTCGGCAGGGGATTGAAGCACACCTGACCAACGCCAGTATGATGAAAGGCAAGGAAACCGTCGGCCTGATTGAGCAGGCAACAAAGGAAATTGTAGACAAGGCGCTGCAAAAAGGTGTACGGAAAACAGTGCGGGCCATGATTGCAGGCATTCCGAACGTAGGCAAAAGCACAATGATCAACCGGCTGTACGGACGCTCCGTTACGCAGACCGGCGACCGTCCCGGCGTTACCAAGAGTAATCAATGGGTCAAAATATCCCCGTATCTTGAACTGCTTGATACACCCGGCCTGCTCTGGCCCCGGCTGGACGACCAGCTCTCCGCACGCAGGCTGTGCTATATCGGCTCTATAAAGGATGACATTGTGGACACAGGGGAACTGACCATCAACCTGCTGGAAGAATTATGCGTCCTGGTTCCGGATACTGTATCTGAAAGATTCCATCTTAAGGATACAAGCCTGAAGGGCGCAGAGCTGCTGGAAGCTGTATGCGCCGGAAGAGGATGGCTGCTCAAGGGCGGACGGTTTGACTATGACCGCTGCTGCAGCGTAGTGCTGGATGAATACCGCGCAGGAAAGCTGGGCAGAATCACTTTTGAAGCGCCGCCCCAAATCAACACGGAGGATACAGAAAGCAATGATTGACCGTAGTCAGCATGCTGCCGAGCTGATGGCATTTGACAGGCAGTACAGGCAGGCAGGATTGGTTGTCGCAGGTATGGATGAAGTCGGCCGCGGCCCCCTGGCCGGGAACGTTGTAACGGCCTGCGTTGTAATGCCTGAGGATCCGCTTATCATCTGGATTGACGACAGCAAAAAGCTGAGCGAAAGCCGACGGGAGAAGGTTTTTGACGAGATCATGGCCAATGCCCTTTATGTCGGCGTGGGTGAAGTCTCTCCGGAAGAGATTGACCGGATCAATATCCTGGAAGCTACGCGGAACGCCATGCGCAAAGCCGCTGCTGAAGTACCGGCCGATATATTCCTGATCGACGCAGTGACTAAACTCGGCTTGAACGGAAAAGAAGTCCCCATTATCAAAGGAGACGCCAACTCCTATTCCATTGCCGCAGCTAGCATCGTGGCAAAGGTTATCCGGGACAGGCAGATGATCGAACTTGATCAGCTTTATCCCGAATACGGATTTGCGCGGAACAAGGGCTACGGAACCAAGGAACATATTGAAGCCCTGAAAAGAATCGGGCCCTGTCCGGTTCATCGCAGAAGCTTCATCACTCATTTTGTATGAAATGGACTTATGAAACCGGCCTGCTGGGTGAGGAAATTGCCGCACAATGGCTGGAGGAACATTACGGAATGCGCCTCCTGGAAAGCAGATATAAAACCAAAGCAGGCGAAATTGATCTGATTATGCTGGACAAGGATACCGTGGTTTTTGTGGAAGTGAAAACCCGGATGACATCCCTGCCAGGCACCGGTATCGCTGCCGTCAACCAGCAGAAACAGCGGCGCATTGCCAGGGCTGCCACCCTTTATCTGATGCGCAGGGAATGGCTTGGAAAAGCTGTTCGTTTTGATGTTATGGAGGTTCATCCGGATGATATGCTGTACATTCCCAACGCATTTCAACCGGGCGGCATGTTCTACCGATAATGAAAGGATGCGTTGTCGATTGACTTTATCCAGACGGATTATATTGTTCCTGATTGCTTTTCTGATGGTTTTTGCCCTTGTGCCCGCTGGCGTTGCTGAAGGGGAGAACCTGCTCCAGAACGCCGATTTTTCCAAGCTGGACAGCGAGGGTATGCCGGAATACTGGTATACCGACGCATATTATCTGGATGCCGGTTATACCGTGTTCGGTGTTTCTGAAGGCGATGCCGGACATGAACATATCATTACCATCCAGAATATCGCAGAAAACGACGCCCGTTTTGCCCAGGCTGTCGAAGTGGAGCCGGATTCCCTTTACAAATTCAGCGGATACATCCGCGCCAGCGGCGTTGAAGGAGGTCTTGGCGCCAACCTGAGTATCGAGGGCATCTATGCTTTCAGCGACAAGGTATACGATACAGAGGGCGAATGGGAATACATAGAGTATTACGGCGAAACCGGACCTGACCAGGACTATATTGTTGTTTTTGCCCGGCTGGGCGGATACAGCGGTATCTGTTCCGGTAAAGCCGCCTTCTCAGATCTCTCCCTGACCAAGGTGGACAGCATCCCAGGCGACCTGGTCGCTGACCTGTGGTACCGGGAGACCGCAGATTCCTATGACGACGATGACGAATATGAAGATCCGCTTCAATCCATCCCGATGACGGTATGGCTTGTGCTGATCAGTGTTATTTATTCCGCCTTCGCCCTGATTGCCGTCTATTATTATGAACAGCGCAAAAAGCAGGAAATTTCAATCAGCCGGAAAATCGCTCCTTATCTGCTTTCCGCCCTGTTTTTCTCGGCGCTTATCCTCCGCGTCCTGATCAGTTCCCTGGTTGAAGGATACATGGTGGACGTGAACTGTTTCCTGAGCTGGGGAAAAACCATGGCAAAATCCGGAGCCGTCGGATTCTACCAGTACACCAATTTCTGCGATTATCCGCCGCTTTATACCTATGTGCTGGCCTTTAATTCCGAAATATCCAGGATCCTGCATGCCGGACCCATGCTGGAACGGGTTATTTTCCGTTTTATTCCCTGTATCTGTGATCTTATCGGATGCTTTATTGTCTACCGTCTTATGGTCCGGGAACATGAAACATACGGATATGCTCCGTATTTCTTCCTGATCGCTGCGCTTTTCAATCCGGCTGCCATCCTGAACAGTGCCGCATGGGGACAGATGGACAGCGTGCTGTGCCTGCTCCTGCTGGCTGTTTCCGTACTGGCTGTAAAAGGGAAGTGGACAGCGGCATTACCCCTTTACGTGGTTGCAGTGCTGGTCAAACCTCAGGCCCTTATGCTTGGGCCGCTGGGGCTGATCTTTATCCTGATTACTTATTTCCGGAATGCTGAATCCCGTAAACCGATCCTGTACGGCACCGGAATCAGCCTGCTGACGCTTGCCGCCGGGGTGATCCCTTTCAGTTTACGTCAGGACTGGGACTGGCTGATCAAGCTGTATCAGCGTACGCTTGAATCCTATCCCTATGCTACGGTCAATACCGCCAACTTCTACTATATCCTGGGCGGAAACTGGAACGCCATTGCAAACGAGGCCCATATGCTGGCGCCTGTCCTTCTGGGCCTTTTATGTATCGGTTACGGCCTATGGTGGTATTTCTGTTCCAAAGGAAAAAAATATCCTCTGATTGAAACCATCCTCAGTTTCCTTTTCGCTGCCGCGTTTATCGTCTGCGCCTGCATGAGCGCTTCTTGGGGACTGACCGGCGGAATCGCCATGGGATTTGCTTTTGTCATCGTTCTTTCTCCAGCCATCCGGCGGAAAGACATCCGTCTTCTTCCATGGCTTGGCGGACTGCTGTTTGTGCTTCTGTATGTATTCGGCGTAAAAATGCATGAGCGTTATATTTTCCCCGCATTGCTGCTTTTCGCCGCATCCTGGGCCCTGCTCAGAGACAGGCGTATCCTTTACATCCTTGTACTGTTTTCCGTGACAACCTTCATCAATGAAGGAATTGTGCTGGATAACAGCATCCGCCTGGGTTCCGCCTTCGGGCACCTGAATCCGGATACGGTTTTGATTGCAGATCTTATCAGCCTTATGAATATAGCGGGCGCCCTGTATGCTGTCTGGCTCTGCCCGAAGCTGTATGCTGATTTAATCGTTTTACAGGATCATCCTGCAGAAGATTCCGACGCTGAACCTGCTATCCTGGCCGAATCTGAATCCGGCTGTGAGAACGTAAATGATCCCTGTATTTCAGAGATTGAAACGAAAATCCCGCTCTTTGAAGAACAGGCTTTCCCGATCATTACCGAAGAGACTGATACCTGCCTGACAGCAGAACGGGTCATTCCGGAAGAAGAAAAAGCACCCCGCAAAGCGACCCGCAGATATGACCGGTTCCTGCACTGGAATAAGCGGGATACGATTCTGCTTTCCGTCATTACAGCGATCTATGCCGCCGTCAGCCTGCTGACACTGGGCAGTACAAAGGCGCCGCAGACAGCCTGGACATCCAGCAGTCCCGAAGAAGAGATTATCTTCGACCTGGGCGAGTACCGGGACAGCTTCGAAATCCTCTATTTCGGACAGGTAAGCAGCCGCAATTTCTCCTTTGCCGTGAGCCGTGACGGGGAAGAATGGGAAAACGATGTCTGGGCCCAGATGGATCAGGGACAATGCTGGAAATGGAAATACGTGATCCTGTCCTATACGGATGAAAACGAAAAAGTGACTTTCCAGAGTTCCAACCTGAGCCACGTCGTCCGTTTCAGCGGAAGATATGTCAAACTGAAAGCGCAGTATATCGGCCTGACACTGAATGAAGTGCTGTTCCGCAATGAGAACGGGGAAGTGCTTCCGGTCCGGATTATGGATCAGACAGGCGCTGAACCGGAATCTGTGCTGTATTCCGATCCAGCTTCCCTGATTGACGAACAGGATACCCTGGAAAGGCTTCCTGCCTTCCCTGAAAGCGATGAAACCACCAAAGCCGCTGCGCAGCCAGGCTGGTGGAACAGCAGCTATTTTGATGAAATTTATCACGCAAGAACCGGCTTTGAATTCCTCCACGGAAAAGTTCCTTATGAAACAAGCCATCCGCCTCTTGGAAAAATCCTGATCAGCCTGTCGGTGGCTGTTTTCGGCATGTGTCCGTTCGGCTGGCGGTTTGCAGGGGCGCTGGCCGGTATCCTGATGCTGCCCGGTATGTATCTGCTTGTCAAGCAGCTGACCAAGAAAACCGGCATCGCTGCCCTGGCATGCCTACTGATGGCGCTGGACTGCCAGCACCTGACACAAACGCAGATTGCCACCATTGACAGCTTCCCGGTGCTGTTTATCATCTTCGAATACTTCTTCATGCTGCGTTTTATACAGACAGACTATCTGACGGAGAAGAAATCCGCATCCATTATTCCGCTCCTTTTCAGCGGGCTGTTCATGGGCTTGTCCATTGCGAGCAAATGGATCGGCGTTTATGCCGGAGCGGGACTGGCGATCCTCTTCTTCACCCATTGCTACCGGATGATCCGCAGCGCTTCCAGAGAGGATATGGAACAGCTCCGTTCCGCGCTGGGCAAAACCCTGGTTCTCTGTCTGTGGTGCATCCTGTTCTTTATCCTGATCCCGGTGATTATTTATCTGCTGTGTTATATCCCTTACTTCGCCTATATGTCCGGCAGGATTACCAGCCTGACAGACTATGTTAAAGAAGTGATCAAGGCACAGATCGGCATGTTCAATTATCACAGTGAACCCGGACTGGGAATGGATCATCCCTTCTATTCACCCTGGTGGGAATGGCCGATCATCGGCAAACCCATGTATTACGCCTCCCAGGAATATATCCCGGCCGGATTTACAATGCGGAACAGTATTTTCTGTTTCGGAAATCCCGTGATCTGGTATGGCGGACTGGCGGCGCTGGCTTACTGCCTGTTCCGTTTTGCTCAGACCCGCAGATACCGGCTTGAAGGAACGGATTATCTATGGCATATCAGGACAGGCAGTTCCGATTTCCGTTTTTCCTTTATCCTGATCGGATTCCTGGCCCAGTATCTGCCCTGGGTGCTGGTACCCAGAGGAACCTACATCTATCATTATTTCGCAAGCCTTCCTTTTATCATGACTGCGATTGCGGTATGTTTCGACCAGGATGATCCGAAATACAAACTGTATTTCCGTATTTTTGCCGCAGTATACGTGGTGGCAGCGGCCGTGTTCTTCCTCATCCTGTTCCCGTATGCCTGCGGACTGAATGTGTGCACAGAATGGCTGGATCTGGGGAACAATCTGCTGAGAATCTGGTATAACCCCTGATATAAATCCTAACGGGAAGCAAGGTATCCAAACTGATCAGTGGAGGAATCAACCGCAATGGGAATCATGGCAAGCCTGCTGAGTTTCGGTGTGACAGGCGTGAACGGTTATCAGGTCCATGTTGAGGTGTTCGGCACGGAAAGCATGCCCGGCATTGAAATTATCGGTCTTCCCGATGCATCCGTGAAGGAAAGCAAGGACCGGGTTAACGCTGCCATTATCAACAGCGGTAAACAGATGAACCCCAGACGGATCACGGTTAACCTGGCACCGGCAGACACCAAAAAGGAAGGTCCCTGTTTTGATCTGCCGATTGCAGTCGGAATGATGATCGCGGACGGAATACTTATCCCAGATCCGCCGACAGACCTGAAATCCGTGGCGCTTTTCGGCGAACTGAGCCTGGATGGAAGCGTCCAGCCTATTAACGGCGCCCTTCCCATGGTGATCAGCGCCAAGGAAAACGGCATCAGTACCGTAATCCTGCCGGAAAAAAATGCCTGCGAAGTCTCCTGCATACAGGATATCCGGATTCTCCCCGTATCACACCTGAGACAGGTGATCGCCTGGTTTGAAGGGAAGATGGAACTGGCAGAACAGAAGCAGGTTTCATTTGAAGCGCTGAAAAACGAAGCAGTTCCTGTGGTGGACATGGCACAGATCAAAGGCCAGAAAGGCGCACGGCGGGCCGTTGAAGTGGCCGCAGCCGGCGGACATAACATGCTGATGATCGGCGTGCCCGGCAGCGGCAAAACCATGCTTGCCCGCTGCATTCCCGGGATCCTGCCTCCGATGACTTTTGAAGAATCCCTTGAAACAACGCGGATCCATTCCATCTGCGGAAAGCTGCAGGCAGGGAAGGGACTGATGGTCAACCGTCCTTTCTGCGCCCCGCACCATAACGCTTCCGTCGCCTCCCTGATCGGCGGCGGTCAGGACGCCAAACCCGGTGAAGTTTCCCTGGCGCATAACGGCGTCCTTTTCCTGGATGAACTGCCGGAATTCAGCCGCAGTGCGCTGGAAGCCCTCCGGCAGCCGCTGGAAGACGGAATTGTATCCGTAGCCAGAGTGAGACGCCAGGCCCAGTACCAGTCTTCCTTTATGCTGGTAGCCGCCATGAATCCCTGTCCCTGCGGTTTCTACGGCAGCAACCGCCGTACATGCAGATGCACGCCTCCGGAAATCAGAAGGTACCTGGATCGTGTTTCCGGTCCGCTGCTGGACAGAATAGACCTTCAGATCGAAGTTGATTCCGTGCCCATCAATGAAATCAATGATTCCGAGCCTTCCGAATCTTCCGCTGTTGTCGCTGCCAGAGTGCGGAAAGCGCGGGAAATCCAGCTGAAGAGATATGAAGGAACCGGAAAGTATTGCAACGCACAGCTTACCAACGCTGAAGTGAAACAGTTCTGCACTCCTGACGCTGAAGGAACCGCCCTGCTGAACGCAGCGGTGGATTCCCTGCACCTGAGCATGCGCGCCTACCAGCGGATCCTGAAAGTGGCCAGAACCATTGCCGATCTTGCCGGGGAAGAGACTATCTCCTCCGCTCATATAGCGGAAGCGGTCCAGTATCGGGAACTTGATCAGAAGTATTGGAGATGAATCCTGTGTCGCAACACGGTTATGCATATGACGCGTGGCTTGCTTCAGCCTGTATGCCGGCTTCTGCGGTCAGAAAGCTGCTGGATTATTACGGTTCGTCCGAAGCATGCCATGAGGCTGTCTGCCGGAATGACGACGGACTGAAAGAGCTTATCTCCCAGCGGTTTTACCAGCTGCTGTATTCCACGGGAACAAAGGAAAACCTTGAAAAGCTCCAGAAGGTCATGGACAGGCACGGGATCAGATCCCTGGTTTTCACGGATCCTGGTTTTCCATCTTCGCTGCATGAAATCCATGATCCACCCGCCATTCTGTTCATGCAGGGAAACAAGGAATGCCTCAGGGACAGATCCCTGGCCATTGTCGGCAGCCGGACCGCATCCTATACAGGACAGAAAGCCGCCGGCAGACTGGCGGAAGACCTGGGCAGGCACGGCATCACCGTCATCAGCGGACTGGCCTGCGGAATAGACGCCGCCGCGCATCGCGGCTGCCTGGACGGGAAGGGCCTGACAATCGCTGTCGTCGGAAACGGCCTGGACCGGGTCTATCCGGCAGATAACCTGGGCCTGCATGACGACATCCTGAAAAACGGCGGACTGATCATCAGTGAATACGCACCGGGGGAAAAAGCACTGGGCTGGCATTTCCCTGTCAGGAACCGCATTATAGTCGGGCTGAGCCGGGCCCTGATCCTGATGGAAGCGAGGATCCGCAGCGGCAGTATGACCTCTGTCAATCACGCGCTGGAGCAGGGGAAGGACGTGTTTGTCTATCCTGGCGACCCCGCTTCAGACTGTTTTGAGGGAAATCATCAGCTGCTGCGGGAAGGCGGACTCTATTTCACCAGCGCAAATGATATCCTTGAAGATCTTCACTGGCTTGACAATCCTTCCGCAGTAAGGCAAAATAGCGATTGCGTGCAGGGATACAAGCCTTCCACGCCGGAAGAAAAAACACTTATGAACGCACTGAAGCCGGGTGCACTGAGCTTTGAGCAGCTTATCGCCTGTACGGGCCTGAACCCTTCCGTACTGATGAGCACGCTGACAATCCTTCAGATCCGGGGCGTCATTGAAGCCCTGCCCGGCAAACAATATCAGATCAAGCATTAATCCATCCCGGAGGAGATAGATAAAAATGGCAACCAACAAACAGAAACTGATTATCGTGGAGTCCCCTGCAAAGGCCAAAACCATCAGCAAGTATCTGGGCAAAGGATATAAGGTGGAAGCCTCCCAGGGGCATGTATGCGATCTGCCCAAGAGCCAGCTTGGTGTGGATATCGATCATGACTTTGATCTGAAATACATCACGATCCGGGGACGCGGCGATATCCTGAGCCGTATCCGCAAAGAAGCCAAGAACGCTTCCCAGATCTATTTCGCGACAGACCCTGACCGCGAAGGGGAAGCCATCAGCTGGCATCTGTTTCACGTGCTTGGCGTGGATGAAAAATCTCCCTGCCGGATTGAATTCAATGAGGTCACCAAGAAAGCGGTTCAGGCCGCAATCAAAAAGCCGAGAAAGCTGGATATGGGCCGGATTGACGCCCAGCAGGCCCGCAGGGCGCTGGACCGGCTGGTCGGCTATAAAATCAGCCCGCTCCTCTGGGTCAAAGTGAAAAAAGGCCTGTCCGCAGGCCGAGTGCAGAGCGTTGCAACCCGTATGGTTGTGGAACGCGAACGTGAAATTGACAATTTCATCCCGGAAGAATACTGGGACATCACTGCCGACTGTACTGTCAAGGGTGAAAAGAAACCGGTCAGTTTCAGCGCCAGGTTTACCACCCTGGACGGACAGAAAAAGCCGGTCAGCAACAAGGCTGAAGCGGAAGAGATCCGGGCCCTGATTGAATCCGGGGACTTTACCGTTACAGATATCAAGAAAAAGGAAAAGAAAAGACAGCCTGCTCCGCCTTTCACCACTTCCAGCCTGCAGCAGGAAGCCGGCAGAAAGCTCAGCTTTACAACCGCCAAAACAATGCAGGTTGTCCAGCAGCTGTATGAAGGCGTGGACCTGCAGGGTGAAGGCGCCCAGGGTCTGGTGACCTATATCCGTACCGACAGCGTCCGGATCAGCGATGACGCCATGACGGCCCTTCGAGCTTTCATCCCGGAAAAATACGGCAAGGAATACCTGCCGAAAGAGAAGAACGAGTTCAAGGGCCGCAAAAACGCTCAGGACGCCCATGAAGCCATCCGGCCGACTGACGTGACCCGCACGCCTGATTCCATCAAGAACTCCCTGAGCCGGGAGCAGTTTATGCTCTACAGGCTGATTTACAACCGCTTTGTCGCCAGCCAGATGGCTCCTGCCGTCTATGAAACCCTTTCCGCCGAGATTACCGACCAGCGGGTCGGACTCCGGTTCTACGGCGAACATAAGATCTTTGCCGGATTTACGACCCTGTATGAAGAGGGAACCGACGAGAACGAAGACAATGTGGAGATGACGCTGCCCGCCCTGAAGGAGGGACAGAAGATCTCTGTGAAACAGGTCAACACCGATCAGCATTTCACCCAGCCGCCGAGCCGCTATACTGAAGCAAGCCTTGTACGTACGCTTGAAGAAAACGGTATCGGCCGGCCTTCCACCTATGCGCCGACAATTACCACCATCATAGCGCGCGGATACGTATCTAGGGAAAAGAAGAGACTGTTCCCGACAGAGCTCGGCATCATGGTAACCGAGATGATGGAAAAGTACTTTACCCGGATCGTTGATACAGAATTCACCGCTTTCATGGAAGAAAAACTGGATGCGGTGGAAGAAGGCCAGCAGGACTGGAAGCAGATTCTCCGTGATTTCTATCCCGATTTTATCTCCACACTTTCCGTTGCTGAAAAAGAGATTGAAAAAGTGGAAGTCAAGGATGACGTCAGCGACGTACCCTGCGACAAATGCGGCGCGATGATGGTCTATAAGATGGGCAGATTCGGCCGCTTCCTGGCATGCCCGAATTTCCCTGAATGCCGGAATACCATGCCGATCCTGACATATATTGACGCGGCCTGCCCGGTATGCGGCAAACGCCTGCTTGAAAAAACGAGCAAGAAAAACCGGAAATTCTATGGCTGCGAAGGATATCCGGAATGCGACTTTGTCAGCTGGGATAAACCCGCCAATGAAAAATGCCCGCAGTGCGGACACTATATGATTGAAAAGAGAAATAACAAGGGCGAAACAATTCATCTGTGTACAAATGAAAACTGCCGTTTCAAAAAAGTGGTTGCTGTCAGCGGGGAAGAAGACAATGAGTGACCGTTCAGCCACAGTCATCGGCGCCGGGCTGGCCGGCTGTGAAGCTGCCTGGCAGCTGGCTGAAAGGGGGATCCATGTCCGACTGATCGAAATGAAGCCACACAAAATGTCACCGGCCCATCATTCCGACCAGTTTGCCGAGCTTGTCTGTTCCAACAGTTTCAGGGGAGACCGGCTGACCAACGCTGTCGGCCTGCTGAAGGAAGAAATGCGCATCCTGGGTTCCCTGATCATGCGCTGCGCTGACGAAACAAAGGTTCCTGCCGGCGGTGCGCTTGCCGTGGACCGGGATTCCTTTTCCGCCCATGTAACAAAAGCAATCACTGAACACCCGTTGATTGAGCAGATCCACGAAGAAGCCGTCAGCATTCCCGACGGACCGGTGATCATCGCCACCGGTCCGCTGACCAGCGATGCGTTCGCCGAGGTAATCAGAAGCCTGCCCGGCATGAGCACGTTGAACTTCTATGACGCCGCGGCACCCATTGTGTTCAGGGAATCCCTGGATGAATCCAAACTTTTCCGGCTCAGCCGTTATAACCGGGGAAACGACTACCTGAACGCCCCCCTGACAGAAGAAGAATACACGGTTTTCATCAATGAACTGATCAATGCTGAAACCGCAGAAATCCACGGATTTGAGGAAAACCGTGTTTTTGAGGGCTGCATGCCCATTGAAAGCATGGCCAAACGGGGCTTTATGGTCCCTGCATTCGGCCCGATGAAACCCGTCGGACTGGCCGATCCGTGCACCGGAAAGGAGCCTTTTGCCGTCGTACAGCTCCGGCAGGATAACGCATCGGATACGATGTACAACCTGGTGGGCTTCCAGACCCGGCTGAAATTCGGAGAACAGAAGCGGGTTTTCGGACTGATACCCGGGCTCGAGCATGCAGAGTATGCACGCTACGGCGTGATGCACCGCAACACCTTCCTGAACAGTCCCGGATTCCTGAATTCTTCCTTTGAAATGATCAACCGGAAGCAATGCTTCTTCGCCGGACAGATTACAGGCGTAGAAGGTTATGTGGAAAGCGCGGGAAGCGGTCTGGTTGCCGGAATGACACTCGCCGCCGAACTGAATGAAACCGAAATCCCTGTTTTCCCGTCCTGCACCGCACTAGGCGCGATGGGAAAACATGTATCCACCCCTAATCCGAATTTCCAGCCCATGAACTGCTCCTTCGGCCTGATTGATCCGCTGCCCGTCATTCCGGGTGAAAAACGGCTGAAGAAAAAGCAAGACAGGTATGAAGCCGTTGCCCAGAGGGCTCTGTCCTGCATCCGAACCATACAAAGCCAGACAGGAGGGAAATAAGATGTCCAGTCCTTTCAGAGGTACTACCATCTGCGCCGTCAAAAAAGGCAATGAAATTGCGATTGCCGGAGACGGCCAGGTGACCATGGGAGAACATACCGTTTTTAAAACCACCGCGAAAAAAGTCCGCCGGCTGTATAACGGTGAAGTCGTTGTCGGTTTCGCCGGAAGCGTGGCAGACGCTTTTACCCTTTGTGAAAAATTCGAGGAGAAGCTCCAGCAGTGCGGAGGTAACCTGGAAAAAGCCGCGGTTGCGCTGGCACAGAACTGGCGGGGCGACCAGATGATGAGGCAGCTTGAATCCATGATGATTGCCGCCAACAAAGACCGGCTGCTGATTCTCAGCGGTACCGGCGAAGTGATTGATCCCGATGAAGGAATCGCTGCCATCGGTTCCGGCGGAAACTACGCCCTCGCCGCAGCAAGGGCACTGGTGCAGAACACGGACCTGAGCGCAGCTGAAATTGCGGAAAAATCACTGCATATCGCCGCCAGCATCTGCGTATACACCAATGACAATATTACCGTTGAAACAATCTGAAGAGGCAGGTGAACAACATGAGTGAACAGCAGCTGACTCCCAGACAGATTGTCCATGAACTGGACAGGTTTATTGTCGGGCAGGACGAGGCTAAAAAAGCTGTCGCCATCGCGCTGAGAAACCGTTACCGCCGCAGCCGCGTTGAAAGCGATCTGCGGGATGAAATTATCCCGAAGAACATCCTGATGATCGGACCGACCGGCGTCGGCAAAACTGAAATTGCCCGCCGCCTGGCCAAGCTGGTCAGCGCTCCCTTTATCAAAGTGGAAGCTACCAAGTTTACGGAAGTGGGCTACGTTGGCCGCGACGTGGAAAGCATTATCCGCGACCTGACCGAGAATGCCGTCCGGATGGTCCGCCGGGAACATGAAGAACGCGTTATGCCCCGGGCCAGGGTTCTGGCGGAAGAACGGCTGAGCGATCTGCTGGCGCACGGTCCCCGGAAGAATACAGCCTCCAATCCGCTGGATTTCCTGCTGGGCAAGCAGAAGGAACAGCAGCCCAGCGGCGAGGAAGTGGCCGCCCTGGCAAAAAGAAAAGAAGATATCCGCCTGCAGCTCATGCGGGGTGAAATCGAAGATACAGAACTGGATCTGGAAGTCGAAGAAGAAGCTCCCACGCTAGAAGTCGGCGGGAACAGCATCAGCCTCGGCGATATGATGGGCAATATGATGCCCAAGAGGACAAAAATCCGGCATGTGAAGGTCAGCGAGGCCCGCAAAATCCTGACGGACCAGGAAGCCGCCCGACTGATTGACAACGACGCCGTACAGGAAGAAGCTATCCACCGTACGGAACAGAACGGCATCGTCTTCATCGATGAAATCGACAAGATTGCCAGCGCCTCCGGGGCACACGGCCCGGACGTCAGCAGGGAAGGCGTACAACGGGATATTCTTCCCATTGTGGAAGGATGTACCGTCAGCACCAAATACGGACCTGTCAAAACAGATTATATGCTGTTTATCGCGGCCGGCGCATTCCATGTGAGCAAAGTCACAGACCTGATTCCCGAACTGCAGGGACGTTTTCCTGTCCATGTGAAACTCAAGAGCCTCACAAAGCAGGATTTCATGCAGATCATGACTGTGCCTGAAAACGCCCTGACCAAGCAGTACCAGGCACTGCTGGCCGTGGACCGCGTGATGGTCACCTTTGAGGAAAGCGCGATTTCCGCAGTGGCGGAAGCCGCCTGCAACGCCAATGAAAACGCGGAAGATATCGGCGCCAGGAGACTGCACGCGATTTTCGAACAGCTGCTGGAGGACGTTCTGTTCAACGCCGGTGATGAAAACATGCCCCCGTTTGAGCTAAAGATTGACGAA
>Ga0310786_10005938_pt1 | contig 16411 bp, 14 predicted proteins | sample AusTroGonzalo_MG_FD_203881 | JGI IMG/M metagenome (GOLD analysis project Ga0310786, IMG submission 203881) | Bovine rumen microbial communities from tropical cattle in Woodstock, Queensland, Australia - Gonzalo_03 (v2) (version 2) | ecosystem: Host-associated > Mammals > Digestive system >... | reverse complement strand
GTCCTGCAAAAGATGGAGACCGTCCCTTTTCCACGTAAAACGGTGCTCATGGATGGTCACGCCCTGGGTGATATTCTTGCTCAGGAGCCCCTCGTAAACCTCGTTAAAGAGGGCATAGCGCAATTTTGGCGTCGTCGCGAACTGACGGGAGAACCAGAACTTGAACAGGAGCGCAGCGGTCGTATTGGCGCCCGGAAGGGTCGTTTCACGTTCGGGATCGAAGGAATTGGACTCCGAAGAGAGCAGAAGTGGACCACAACCGTACCCGATGGCGCCACCGCAACCGAGGCAACGGTAATTTTCGCTGATGCCCGGATAGACTTGCGCACTGATTTTTGCGACGTCCAGTTCACCGCGCAGCACTTTTTCGTTAAGCGTCTGCACATCGGCAAAGGTCACGTCCCAGTCAAAGGGAGAATCTTCGAGCCCGCGGATCAGGGCTTCGTAAATGAACGTGTCATTCGGGCAGGTGGAAATACCGAGTTTTAGCATAAGCAGTAGGAAGTAGACAGTGGTTAGTGATTAGTGGTTAGGGGCAGTAATTCGAAATTAGCAAAAAAGCCCGAAGCGGAGCGAGCCCAAAGGGGCTTTAGCCCCGAGCTCAAAGCCCATTCCTTAGAACGAGTTCACGAGCGACTGCAACGCAGCGAGGGCTTCAGAAATGCGCCAGGAGGCTTTATCGCGGTCGGAGGCAAAGTTGCTCACCGCACGGATTTCGAGGCAGGGCATACCAAACGCACGGCAAACGGAGAAGCAGGCCGCCCCTTCCATGGATTCGACGTCGACATCGAAATTCAGGACGCGTTCTGCAGCCATTGCAGACGTTCCGGTACAGCAGTTGACGGTAAGCCCGGAAACGACCTTTAAACGTTCCAAAGAGGCCGGGACGCCTCGTAGCGGGGACGATTCGTAAACTTGCACAGAAGAGCCGGAAACGCGATTCCAGGGCGTAAAGGAGCCATCCCGTTCAACGACGCCCAAATCCCCCACCCTTTCGGAATCGACGCGCACAACGTCGCCTATGCTCAATCCGCGGCCAGGATAGGCGCCACAGATCCCCGCAAGGACTATATGCGTAAAGGGGCCTTCGGCGGCAAAGCGCGAAAGCAGCACAGACAAGTTTGTAGAAAAAACAAGAAGCCCGACGCCAAGGACTACAGCAAAGCCCCGGTCATCGGGTAATTCGACAATTTCGCCTAGGCGAATGTCATTTTGAACAAAAGATTTACACTCAGGGAACGTGCCGAACAATTCCACGTTTGACGCAAAGACAAACAAAGGAACAAAACGGTCATCCATAGAGCGCCCCCTTACTCGAGACGTTCAACCTTTGTCGCAAGCTCGTTTTCGAATTCGGCAACGCGGTCGAGACTCAAGTTCCACGGGCGTTCGACTTCACAACGGGCGCAAGCGACGGCGGTCGCCTTGGCAAGGCCGCTTTCGAAGCTCAAGCCCTGGTCACAAGCGTAGAGCCAACCGGCAAAGAAGGAATCCCCGGCACCGATATCGTTCTTGACCGTGATGGTCGGCGGCTGGAGCTGGACTCCCTGGAACTTCTTTTCCATGAGGCGGAAAGCACGAACCGGGGCATCCTCTTCAGTCACGATGAGATTCTTGATCGGGAGGCGTTCGAGAACTGCAGTTGCCGTCATCTTCCAGAACTGCGGACTCGACTTGACCTGCGGAATGCCCAGTCGATCCAGAAGCTTGCAGTATTCCAGCATGTTGATCTTCAGGAGATCGACGCCCTTCGCGAGAAGTTCATCGATTCCGTCAATCGCATCCACAAAGATGTGCTTGCCGTTAAAGTCAAGGTCATTGAACATCTTTGCGTTAAAGCCCTGCGGGAACGTGCCACAAAGAGCCACATACTGCGTGGAATCCCAGTGGTCAATGAGCGTCTGCGCAAAATCGTCGTTCTCGGAATCGGCAAGCATCGGAGATGGTTCCACCAGTTCCGTCGTATCGCCATTGCAGACAATCGTCGTGCAAATGCGCGTATTCTCGCGGATCCAGATGGGAACCTGCTGAATGCCGCAGACGGACAGTTCATCAAAAATCTTTTCGCCGTGCTCGGCTCCAAGAAAGTGCATCAGTCGGGGCGTTCCGCCCAACAGCTGCAACACACGGCAGCAGTTGATGCCCTTGCCCGACGCATATTCCTTGACCTTGGAAATGCGGTGGACTTCTCCCGGAGTAAACTTGTCCAGGAAGAACACTCTCTGCCATGCCGGATTCAAACCGAGAACTAGGATTTCACTAGGCATAAAAAACCTTAGAAGTTCACCTTGAAGAACTTGCGCTTGCCCACCTGAACGACGAGCTGGTCGCCACCCTTGATTTCGATCTGGGCCTGCGGATCAGCGAGCTTTTCGCCGCCAATCTTCACACCGCCGTTCTGCACCATGCGGCGAGCTTCACCCTTGGAAGCGAAAGCCTTGATGTTCACGAGCAAGTCGAGAGCGCCATAAGTACCAGCATCGACGGAGCATTCAGCAGCGTCGCTCGGGATGGCGTTACCGCTGTGGATTTCGCGTTCCTTGGCGGCTGCGGCTTCGGCAGCTTCGGCACCGTAGTACTGCGTCACAATGTCGATTGCGAGGCGGTGCTTAGCGTCGTTCGGGTTCATCTTGCCGGCAGCAATATCTGCCATCATCTGCTTGACTTCGTCGAGCGGGATGTTGGTCAAAAGTTCGTACCAGTTTTCGACAATGTTGTCGGAGAGGCTGTAAATCTTGTGGTACATCACGTCAGCCGGTTCGTTCAAGCCAACGTAGTTGCCGATGGACTTACTCATCTTGACCTTGCCGTCAGTACCGAGCAAAATCGGCATGAAAAGACCAATCTGCGGTTCCATGCCTTCAAAAATCTGGAGATCACGACCACGGAGAACGTTGAACTTCTGGTCGGTACCGCCAAGTTCCACGTCACTCTGGATAGCGACGGAATCGTAGCCCTGCATCATCGGGTACATGAATTCGTGGAGGCTGATCGGCGTATTAGCGGTATAGCGGTTGTGGAAGTCTTCGCGTTCGAGCATCTGAGCGACAGTGAACTGGCCCATGAGTTCGGTGACCTTGCTGAACGGGAGCTTGGAGAACCATTCGCCGTTGTAATGGATTTCGACCTGGTCACGACGGACGACCTTGAAGAACTGTTCCTGATACTCCTTGGCGTTTTCGAGAACCTGTTCGTGCGTGAGGCGCGGACGGGCCTTGTTGCGGCCGCTCGGGTCACCAATCTGTGCGGTGTAGTCACCCACGATGAGGACGACCGTATGGCCGAGGTCCTGGAACTGGCGGAGCTTACGCATCACGACCGTATGACCGAAATGAACGTCCGGAGCCGTCGGGTCCACACCCATCTTGATACGGAGGGGAACGCCGGTATCGTAGGACTTCTGGAGTTTCTTTTCGAGTTCGTCTTGCGGCACGATGTCGGTAACGCCGCGCATCAAAATTTCAAGCTGTTCTTTAACAGGACGGAATTGCATAATTTTCTCAGTGGTTAGTGGTTGGTGGTTAGTGATTAGAAAAAAGCGCTAATACAGCTAATCACACAAAGCCCATGAAGAAGGAAAATATTTTCATAACAGGGGTAAAGATAGCAATTAGTAGACAGTCGGAAGTAGGAAGTAGGAAGTTGATAGCAGGTTGTAAACAGCGAAATCGGGAAACTCCAACAATCTACGGTAAATTACTTTCGCTTTTTGGATTGGCGCTGGAGAATGTACTTCGTCAAGAAGTTGAAGAACTGTTCGGTTTTGGAGTTGTCCTGCTTGTTGCGGCGGAGCGAAACCACGATGTCGCGCTTGAAATCCGTATCGGTAATTTCAAGGAGTTTGACGCGTTTGTGGTCCATCTTGCCCCACGACAGTTCCGGCCAGAAGCCCACGCCAATACCCGCAGCAACGGCTTCCTTGACAACAGCGGCGTTGTCACTTTCGAATGTCACATTTGTATGGAATCCGATGCTATCGCAGAGTTCGTTACAAATCTGGCGGTACTGCTTGGATCCGTAAAGACGGATGAACTTTTCGTCCTTCAGGTCAAATAGCGAAATGGAACTGAGTTTCTTGTACTGAGCCGTATTCGGAACCGCAAGATAAATCTTTTCGGAATGGACAAACGTCTCGTCGCTATTCGTATTGTCGAGTTCAGGCCTGTAAGTGGCGTATGTGCGCACGCAAATGTCAAAGACGCTCGTTTCTTCGTTCTGCACAATGTCCACGTCGATGTCGGGATTGCTCCGCTTGTACTCGATCACGGCACTCGTGATGAGCGTCGATGCGGCAAGGACGTTCAGCTTGACATTGTTGTTCAGCTTGTTCGCGGTCGTCTTCAAAAGTTCCGGGAGCGCCATCATGTTTTCGTATAACGGCTGGAGCTTTTCGTAAAAGAACTTACCGCTGTCCGTGAGCTTGATGTTACGGCCGGAGTTCTTGAACAGCAAAACGCCAAGTTCGTCTTCGAGCTTGTGGATGGCCTGCGTGAGAGCGGGCTGGACAATGCAGAGGTTCTTGGCGCTCTGCGTCACGTGTTCCGTGCGGGCCACTTCCAAGAAGTATTTAAGCTGTGTGAGTTCCATATAGGGAAATATAGGTTTTTGGTTGTAGAAAGTAGGAAGTAGACAGTAGGAAGGTGGAAGGTGATCCCGGAACGGAGTCCGGGATGACAGTGAGAAGGGAAACGTATCTGCTATTGGTACTGTGTAAGGTGGCCCCGGAACAGGGGCCGGGGTGACAGTGAGAAGGGGGGGGGCAGCTACTTGCTGAAGGCGGTGAGGTCGATGCCGAGTTGCTTGATTTTGTAAGTGAGGATGCGCGGGGTGGTCGAGAGGCTGCGGGCGGCAGCGGCCATCTTGCCCTTGCTGCTCTTGAGCGCATCGCAAATGATATCACGTTCGTACGCCTCCACCATCAGCTTGAGGTTTCCGCTTACAGGCGTTCCGCTCGTTTCGTCCGTCTGGATGGTCGGCGGGAAATGATGCGGATAGATGACATCTTCCTCGGTCAAAAGCACCGCACGTTCAATGGCGTTTTCGAGTTCGCGCACGTTGCCCGGCCACGGATAGCTCATGAGCATTTCGATGGTCCCGCGGGCAAGACGGCGCACGTTCTTACCAACCAAGCGGCAGTAATGATCAACAAAGTAATCCGCCAAAAGCACAATGTCGGTACGGCGCTTGCGGAGTGGCGGGACGTAAATCGGAACGATGTGAAGCTGGTAATACAAGTCTTCGCGGAAGGTGCCTTCGGAGACCATCTGTTGCAAGTTCCTGGTCGTCGCACAAATGACGCGGACATTCACCTTCTTGGGGAATCGTGCGCCCACACGTTCCATTTCGCCCTGCTGCAAAAGGCGCAACAACTTTATCTGTAAATTCGGAGTCAGTTCGGCGACTTCGTCCAAAAAGAGCGTCCCGCCTTCGGCTTGTTCCACGCGGCCCGGCGCCTCGTTGACGACGCCAACCAAGGCGCCCTTTTCGCTACCGAAAAGCTCCCGGTCCAGAACGGACTCCGGGAGGGCCGCACAATGCACTCGCACGAACGGCCCCAGATTACGGTCGGAGCGGAAGTGAATCGCTTCTGCAACAAGTCCCTTGCCAGTGCCCACCTCGCCTACAATCAGCGCCGGAAGCGGACTTTTGGCCACTTGGTCAATCTGCGTGTAGACCTGCTGCATTTCGGGCGTTTTACCGATGATGTTGTCCGGCTGGAAACGCGCCTTGAGTTCCATCGCCATGCGCTCGTTTTCGGCCTTGAGGATTTCGTTTTCTTCGCGGGCCTCGCGACGGAGCTTTACTGCCGCCGCAAGCATTTGCGCAATGATTTCCAGCAGGCGGAGCTTTTCGGGGAGTTCGTTTTCGACCGGATTCTGCACGTCGGCACTGAAGGCGCCAATCACCTGGTGTTCCATGATGACCGGAACGCAAAGGAACGCCTTGTCTTCGGTCTTGCCGCGGCCCGTACGGTCCAAAAAGTCCGGATCTTTCGCCACGGACGGGATGATGATGGGCTTACCCGTCTCGACCACGCGACCGGTAATGCCTTCGCCCACCTTGTAGCGGCCCTTGCGCGCCTGGCGGCTCGAAAGGCCTTCAGCGATTTCGATGGAGATTTCGCCAGTGTGGCGGTTGTAAAGAGTGAGGGTCGCATGCTCCACGCCCATCGTGGACTCCACCACTTCCAAAATCGGATGCGCGACGCTTTCGAAATCAAGCGTCTGGTTCAGAATGGAACTGATCTTGTAGAGGAGTTCCAGTTCCTGGATTTTGGACTGGGTGTTGGGCATACAGATTTAATATAAAAAAGGTGATCCCGGCACAGAGGCCGGGATGACATCATAGCAGCCGAGATGGCAATCTGTAGAGGATCTGTGCAAGGTGATCCCGGAATAAATCCGGGATGACATCACAAAAGCCAGGATGGAGCCGATCGGTTACCTTCCGTGAGTTACAAGCTCCTCGTATCATCGAGGCGTGGTAGCGAGAGCGAGTCGAATGCGTAGGTTCTTTACCTACGATAGAGCCAAGCGGCTACTTAAGGGCTTCTTGCACGAGGGCGGAGGCGCGCTTTGCATCAAAACGGCCCTTGACCTTCGGAGAGAGTTCCTTCATGATCTTGCCCATGTCCTTCGGAGAAGAGGCGCCCGTTGCAGCCTTGATTTCGGCGATGAGGGCCTTGACTTCTTCTTCGCTCATTTCGGCAGGCATGTACTTGCGGTACAGAGCGATGCAAGCTTCTTCTTCCGGAATCTTGTCCAAGAAGCCACCCTTCTTGAGGATTTCGATAGCTTCCTGCTTCTGCTTTACGCTCTTGGCAAGAACGTCGATGCACATAGCGTCGTTAATGGTATCCATAATCTGAGCAGGAGCGGCCCCTGCCTTCATGGCTTCGTTCTTGATATCAGAATGGAGCGTACGGAGCGTTCCGAGTGTTGCGGCATCGTGAGCCTTCATGGCAGTCTTGATGTCGTCGAGAATCTGGGTAAGCAAAGCACAACTCATATTGACCTTGGGCGATTAGACGCTTCGCCTCGAGCGAATGAATTTGACATAAAACACCTAATGAGTCATCGACACTCGCCGACAACTCATTAAAGTTTAGCAAATAATCCGGTTAAGGAATCGAATTAGTAGAGACGCTTGCGGTTCTGGTCAGCAATCTCTTTGAGACGCTTGCGACGAGCAGCCGTTTCAATACGCTTCTTTTCTTCAGAGGGCTTTTCGAAACGCTGACGCTTCTTGACGTCGGAGATGATACCATTCTTTTCGCAAGACTTGGTGAAACGCTTGAGAGCGCGTTCGAAAGGTTCGTTGGACTTAACAATAACGCCGATCACGATAATCCTTTGGTTAAAAATTCAATTTTTTTTGGATAGCCAAATATACCTAAATATTCTAAATCCGTCAAGGGTAACATTTTACCCCTTATAATCCAGCACCAGCATGGTGATGTCGTCGAACTGCGGGGCATTTTTCGCAAAGGCGTCAATCTGACGCTTGACAAAGCGGCAAGTCTCCTTCGAGCCCTTTCCGCCGCCATGGGCAACCGCATCCAGAAGTCTGTCGTTTCCGAACATTTCGTTATGCACGTTGATGGCTTCCGTCACGCCATCGGTGTAGAGGAACAGCGAATCGCCCGGAGCAAGGTCCATCGTCTGCAGCTTGTAGTGGGTGTTGTCCATCGCGGCCATGACCATCCCCGCCCTGTTCTTCGCAAATTCCACCGAGCCGTCCTTATGGCGGATAACCGGAGGATTATGCCCAGCCGACACATACTCCACATGCCCCGTATTCAAGTCCACAAAGCCCATCCACACCGTCACGAACATGTTCGCCTTGTTGCGCTTGGCCAGTTCCGCATTCGTATTGTCAAATGTTTCGACAACCGACTTCAAGTTCTTCGCCATGGTGTGCAGCACAATCCTTGCGACCATCATGAACAGCGCCGCCGGGACGCCCTTGCCCGAGACGTCACCCACGACCACGCATAGCCGTCCGTCATCAAGCTTGAAAAAGTCGTAAAAATCACCGCCAACTTCCTTGGCCGGCAAAAGAAGCGGAGTCAGCTCATGACGTTCGTCCTGGGAGTTTTCTTCGCGTTCGTCCCCGGACAAAAAGCCCAGCTGGATTTCCTTCGCAAAATCGAGTTCGCTCTCGATGCGGTCCAAGTCCTTCTGCTTTTCGATGTGTTCCTTGAGCGAGGTGCGCATGTTCAGGAACGCCCAGGCAAACTGCGCAATTTCGTCATGCCCAGACAAGTGCGGGATCGACACATCGAAGTTTCCCTTTCCCAGGTTATCCGCCGCAACGGCCAGTTCCTTGAGCGGACGGGACACCCTGGTCGAAATCACGATGATCAGGAGCAGCATCACAACGTAACCGCCGACGCTCATCCACGCAAACATCTTTTCCAAGGAGCGCTGGCTTTCCATGAATTCATTCGCAGGCCAGACGATCATGAACGTCCAGCCGTTCGACTCCATCGCCTTGAAGTAAATGACCGCATCCTTGCCGTCAGCAGAAGTCCCCATGAAGAGGCCCTTTTTCATACTCTGCACGGCCTTTTCGAAATCCGTAACCGTCTGCGACCCCTCGCCACCGGAAAGGTCAGACAAGCTTTCCTTGAAGACAATCTCGTTCTTAGGATGAGCGATAATGGTATTGTTGGCCGACAGCACAACGACGTAGCCCGAGTTCGACACCGGAATCGACGCCACGGTTTCCTTGAGGAACGCGATCGACATGTCGACGCAAAGAACGCCCGCAAAGACAGTGTTCCCGTAAGCATCCTTCTGGTAGATGGGCGCCGTGTAAATCGCAATCGGCTCCTTGATGAAGTCGCCGACAAACGGTTCTTGCCAAAGCCCCTTCTGCAAGTTCTTGGTACTCTTGTACCAAGTCTTTTCGAGGTAGTCCTTGCCCTTCAGAAGCTTGATGTCGTTACCCGAATACTGGGCAAGGCGCATCACCTCCTGATGCCATTTGGACTTGGGAGCCATCCCCGGTTCGTAAGCGACCACCACAGCGAGCACTTGCGGAAGCGCCTGGCGCGCATCAAAGACCGCCTGCGTCAAGAAGTCGTCGAGGTCCTTCCCCGAAAGCATCTCCTTGCCGAGAACCTCGGCATATTCGTCCCCCAGCTTTTTGCCCTTTTCGAAAAGCTTTTCGATGATGGCGACATTCGCGAGACTGATCTCTTCGCCCTTTTCCGTGAGCAACGTCGAAAGCTCGCTTTGCACCTTGAAACTAAGCACCCCGAACAGCGTCGCGAACACAACACTGAAACCGACGAGGGTCATGATGGACTGTTTAAATGCCAATCCGTGGACATTGAGGAAACGCATAGAAACTTTTCTTTTTGCTACAAGGATAAACCTTTTTCGATACAAAAAGAAATATATCTAAAAAAATTCAAGTCGATTGGCAATCTTGTGTAGCTTATACGAAACATTAAAATCTTTTTTCGTTCCGCAGCGCCGTTACATAAACATTTGGGCACTAAATGTAGTTAAATCATTCAAAATTCAACGAAAAATATTGTAAAATTTCAATTATTTTTACAAATTTTCATCTCTGTAACTTGCGAAGTATCAACGACTTATGTATATTTTTCGTAAGAAATTTCCCAACATCCAGAGCAAGACTTTTCAAACGCGGAGTTTTAGCCATGAAGCTGCAATCGGTATCTCTCATCGGGGCAATAGTCCTCTCCTGTTCATTGCTTTCTGCATGCGGCAGCAAGAAAGAAGAACAACCGGCGCCGCAGGTAGAAGCCGCTCCGGCCGCAGAAGCTCCGGCTCCAGTTGAAGAAGCCCCCGCCCAGGAAGAACCGGCACTGGTTCCCATCCAGTCCCTCAGCGAATCCGAAGAAAAGGCAGCTCCGGCAGCAGAACCGGTCCAGCAGTCCGCAGGCATCGAACAGGAATCCTCGGGTCCGTTCGTCATCCAGGTGAGCATCCAGTCTTCCAAGAAGGCCGCCAACGGCATCGTGAACAAGCTCTCGGATCAGGGCATCAAGGCATACGTCGCCGAAGTCGAAAATCCGGGTGAACTCGAAGGCACGTTCTACCGCGTACGTGTCGGCTACTTTTCCACGATCGCACACGCACAGCAGTTCGGCAAGGAAGTCCTCGCTCCGCAGGGTTACGCCGGCTGGGTGGACAACCGCAAGAATGACCGCATCGGTCAGCCTGGCGCAAGCGAAGACATGTAATTTTTTTGATAGCAGCGTCGTAAAGGCCCCGCAATCGCGGAGCCTTTTTTTTACATAAGCACCAACAAACGGCTCTTATTCACCAAAGGTTTTACGATAATCTGCCTCTAGCTTTCCACTCTCATATTGATCATCATATTTATCGCAACGCCTTTTATAATAATCCTCATAATAATCCATATTGTCATCTTCAGCAGGCTCACCCAATACAACGTTTTTTCCGTAACACTGGATATCCTTATAATAGCCGTCGTCCTTCTCATCCTGGCACTCGCCTTGTGCATATGCTTCAGTCGGGAATGTCCGTTTGACCGTATAATACGGATTTTCACCATTCGAATCAAAGGTTACTGTTCTAAGTTCTTCATAACCCTTATACTTTAGATTCATGGCAACAGTATTTGCGTTTCGAGAGACATTGCAACTGTACTCATTACCACTACTGTCTGTCGAATTGCTATCAGAGCATGCGACCACGGCAAGCAACATCGCTGATGCGAGAATAATTCTTTTCATATAAATACGCTCCTTATTTTGTATAGGAAAATATAAAAAAACGACACATGAGCATTGCCTTAAAGCCATCATTGAAAAAAAAGAATTAGTTCCCGAACACGCCGTCGAAGCACCCCTTGCCTCAAATTCTATATTTGGGCCATGCCTACTAAAAAGCCCAAAGTATTCGTTGTGCATCTCGGATGCGCCAAGAACCAGGTCGACGCAGAGAACCTCGTCGGCGAAATGCTCCACGCGGGATTCGTCACTTGCGATTCTGCCGCCAAGGCCGACTACATCCTCGTGAACACCTGCGGTTTCATCGAAGCCGCCAAGGAAGAATCCATCAACGCCATCCTCGCCCAGGCGAAAGCGAAAAAAGCGAAGCAGAAGCTGATCGTCGCAGGCTGCCTCAGCGGCCGCTATGGCGAAGAGCTGATGAAGGAACTGCCCGAAGTGGACTTCTGGGTCGGCACGTACAAGCCGGGTGAACTTTTGAAGAAGATGGGCATTGTCGCTCCGCAGGGTTGCGAAGCCGAGAACCTCGCCCGCATGAACCTGGGTGGATTCCCGCACCACGCCTACTTGAAAATCGCTGAAGGCTGCAACCGCCGTTGCGCCTACTGTGCCATTCCTCTCATCCGCGGAAAGCAGGATTCCCGCTCCATCGAAGACATCGTCGCCGAAGCAAAGAACCTCGAAGCGCAGGGCGTCAAGGAAATCACGTTGATCGCCCAGGACACGACCTACTTTGGACGCGAAAAGGGCAAGAAGGGCGGCACGCTCGCCCAGCTTTTACGCGCCATTCTCGACAACACGAGCATCCCGTGGATCCGCATGCTTTACTGGTACCCGATGTTCGTGGACGACGAACTTTTGGACCTGATGGCCAATGAGCCGCGCCTCGTGAAGTACGTGGACATGCCGATCCAGCACGCAAGCGACAACGTCCTCAAGAACATGAAGCGCAACTACCGCAAAAAGGAACTCGTGGACATTCTGCACAAGATTCGCGAACGCATCCCGGGCGTGACGCTCCGCAGCACGGTACTCGTCGGCTTCCCCGGCGAAACGCACGAAGACTTTGAAGAACTGATGGAACTTTTGCAGGACATCCAGTTTGACCACCTAGGCGGATTCGTGTTCAGCCCCGAAGAGGGCACTCCGGTGATGGAAATGGACCTGCCCGCCGTTGACGAAAGTGACGCCCGCGCAAGGCTCGAAGCGGTCACGGACTTCCAGGAAGAACTTGCCGCCGAATACGCCGAAAACATGATCGGAAAGACGGTCAAGATCATCATCGACCAGGTCGCCGAAGAAAGCGAATACCACTTCTACGGCCGCACGGAAGGCAACTCGATGGAAAACGACGACATCGTGAAGGTCATCGAAGGCGACGCCGACGTGGGAGAGTTCCACAACGCGCTTGTCGTGGATGCCGAACCGCACGAACTTGTGGTGAAGATCGTAGACTAGGAAAAAGGCGACCCCGGCACCCCGGAACCCGTCCGGGGCAGGCTCCAGCCGGGGTGACAAACGCCTTTTTTACTATATTATACCCGCCTTGAAGGCTCACGCCCGTGTATCACAATGGATAGTGTCCTTCCCTCCGAAGGAAGGTATTCCGGTTCGATTCCGGACATGGGTATTAAACAAATAAGCCCACCAGTTCATTCACTGGCGGGCGTTTTTTATTAAACCTTTTTGAAACTACTTGGCGGCCTTGCGTTCTTTTTCACGCTGACGGCGACGCTTTTCGGTATCATCCGGGAAGAATTCCGGCAAGGCAAAGCCAATCGTCACACCGAACACGATACCGGTCTTGTCCATGCCATTGGGCTTGTTCACGACGCGGGATGCATAGGTATCGACAGCTTCGGTTCTGGAGTCCTTCGTCTTCTTGAAGCTCGGGTTCTGTTCGGGAGCCTTGCCCAAATCCGGGGCGTAGTACATACCAATGGAGAACTGCAAATAGTACCATTCGTTGGAAAGATAGGAGACCAAGACGTCGAACTGGTAACCATTCACAGAAATCAATTCACGGATGCCTTCAGCATTCGGTTCCATGTCGTGGTCGTAATAGACCGTACCATAAGAAGCAGACAAGCCCAAATGCATAGGAAGCTTCGGGAAGAAGTAGTAGTTGATACCGATCTTATAGCCCGTACCGCCTTCAAGCTTCATATTTTCGAAATCACTGTCCTTGACCTTCGGCAAGAAGCCGTACGAGGCAAAGAGACCGACATGCCAACGCGTAATATATTCAGCACCGATACCAAAGCCGACGCCCGATTCACCCATGAACGGCATACGGGAACCGAGACCCATTTCGAAAATCAGGCGGTCCTTGAGCCAGTCACGACGGCGTTCGGAATTGGCGTATTCGTCCAAGCGCTGTTCTTCTTCGAACTTTTTGCGGGAGTAGTAATCCTGCCTCTGGGCGGCAGACATACCTGCAACAGAGGCTTCGGTATTCTCTTCTTCATCATCGTCATCGGACTTTACAGCAGTCTGGGCAGAAGAGGAGCTTTCGGCTACAGAAATAAAGCCATCATCTTCATCTGCGGCAGGAGCTGGTGCTGGAGCCTCGACGGTCTGTTCAACAGTAGTAACCTTTTTTTTCGATTTCATCGTCGCTTTACGCGACTTTGCAGGGGCAGCCCAAGCAACCAAACTAGCCAAACACAACAGCAACAACAATTTTTTCAGCATTAAAAGCCTCTGATAAAAAACTACGCTTCGAATATAACTTTTTAAAGCAGTTTTTTTCAAAAACTTCATGTAAAACTTGTGTTTTCGTTTGATTTTACATTTTTGTAAGTTTCTAGTAAACCTATCGCATCTTCGTCAGCTTGGCCTTGATGGAACCGAGCTTGATTTCGCACTGCATGAGCACCGGAATGCGCTTTTCGTCGTCGGTAAACCAGATGAAAATTCGGCCACTGGAGTTGAAAATGCCGTCGCCATCGAGTACCGGCTCCACCTTGACGGTATTGAACTCGCCAAGGTCCGTCTTAATTTTTTCGCGCTTATGCGTAATCACCTTCAGTTCGTAGCGTTTTTTGCCGCTGACAGCGGAGAATTTCGAAGTCACGCCCTCCTTAAGCGGGAGGGTACGCACAAGGTAGAATGCCGACATGATGCTGTGTTCGAGACCTTCGATGGCCACTGACGTATCGGCAGAGCGCTTGACGTAATGCTTGACCGGGTCCTTGAAGACCGTATCGGAAAGGACGGCCTTTTTGGCGTTGCGGTCAAAGCGGATCAGAGACTTGTTGTGGAAGGTTCCTTCGTGGAGAGACTTGCGGAAAACATCCGTCATCAGCCCATTATTGCGAACAAGCGTGTAGACGGTATCGTGTACCGGGTAGAATTTATTGACCGTCTTGTTGGCGGTTGCATAAGTGTAAATTTCGGATTTTCCATCATTACGCGGTTTGACTTCAATCGTCGCATAGCCAGCCGTGACAAAGCCCCAAGTGAGTTCATATTCGAGGCGTTCGCCCTTCATCCAAGGTGCCTTGACTTCGGGAAGGGTCTGCCACTTGGGGAGAGGCTTGGCAGGGACACTGGCGCTTGAGGAAGAAGGGGCGCTTTGGGGCTGCGATTCGAGAGTCACCGAGGATTGAGTCGCCGTATTTGAAGACGGCACCGCATTTGAAGACTGCGCGGACGAGGCCGAAGAATCCGCCGCAATGGATGAAATTGACAAAGCAAGCGACAACAACAAAACACTTTTCAAAGCACGATAAAACATAAACCCCAATACTCTTTATAAATGGATAAAATTTAAGATAAGGACAATATATAAAAGAACGCCCGCGGAAATCGCACAGGCGCTCTATTTTTTATTCTAGATAGGAATAAATTTTATTCTAGGCAGGAATCAATCGCTTAGCCTTCGATGTCACCGAGGCCCTTGCGGTAAGCGACGAGCTTTTCGCGGACGCTTGCGTCAGAGAGGGCGACGATGTGGACGGCGAGGTAACCGGCATTCTTGCCGTTGCCGATGCCGACCGTTGCCACCGGGATTCCCGGGGGCATCTGCACGATGGAGTGCAGGGCATCGACGCCGTTGAGCGGGCCACCGGCGCAGGGCAGGCCAATCACCGGAAGAATCGTGTGCCCTGCGAGCACGCCCGGAAGGGCTGCAGCGAGGCCAGCAACACCGATGAGGACCTGGAGGCCTCGCCCGGCGGCTTCGCGAGCATACTTCGCGGTCGCATTAGGGGTGCGGTGTGCAGAGAGGATGTTGTATTCCCACGTGATGCCGAACTGGTCGAGCACAGCGGTGATTTTGTCTACAGTTTCCTGGTCGGACTTGCTACCCGCAACGATACCGACCTTTGCATTCGGAACTTCATTAATCTGCATATTTACTTCCTACTATCTACTTCTTACTTCCTACTTCTTAGCGAGTCTTGCAAGGCCCTTCTTACCGATGTCCTTGCGATAGAACTTGCCTTCGAACTGAACTTTTTCGCAAGCGGCGTAAGCGATGTCCAAGGCTTCCTGGAGCGTTGCACCGTGACCGACCACGCCGAACACGCGACCACCGTTAGTGACCAGCTTGCCGTCCACCATCTTGGTACCGGCATGGAGCACCTGGGCGCCGTTCTTTTCGGCTTCTTCGATACCCGTGACAACCTTGCCCTTTTCGTAAGAACCCGGATAGCCAGCGCTAGCAAGCACGACGATTGCGGAGCTGCCCTTCGGAGCCTTCGGGGCACCGAGCTTAGCGAGTTCGCCCTTTTCGGCAGCGTCGAACAAAGCGAGTACGTCGCCGTCATAAAGCGGCAGCACAATCTGGCATTCGGGGTCACCGAGGCGGCAGTTGTATTCCACGACCTTCGGGCCCTTGCTCGTGACCATGATGCCCACATAGAGCACGCCCGTGTAGGGCTTGCCTTCGGCAGCCATACCCTTGAGTGTAGGTTCAATAATCTTTGCCTTGACTTCGTCGAGGAGAGCGTCGGTCACAACCGGAGCGGGGCTGTAGGCGCCCATTCCGCCGGTGTTCGGGCCCTTGTCGTCGTCAAAGACGCGCTTGTGGTCCTGGGCAGAAGAGAGAATCACGTAGTCCTTGCCGTCGCAAACCACGAAGATGGAGGCTTCTTCGCCGTCCATGAATTCTTCAATCACGACCGTCTTGCCGGATTCGCCAAATACAGCCTTGTCGCCGAGCATTTCTTCGACAGCATCGTTCGCTTCCTTGTCGGTCATGCAGACGATAGCACCCTTGCCCGCAGCGAGGCCCGACGCCTTCACCACGATCGGAGCCGGGTGTTCGGCGAGGAACTTCTTAGCAGAAGCGAGATCGGTGAAGGTCTCGAAGGCTGCCGTCGGCACGCCGTACTTCTTCATGATATCCTTACTGAAGGCCTTGGAGCCTTCGAGCGCGGCAGCAGCCGCAGTCGGGCCGAAAGCGCGAAGACCGCGGCGGCGGAATTCATCCACCACGCCAGCGACGAGCGGAATTTCGGGACCGATAATCGCGAGGTCAATCTTTTCGGCAACGGCGAGGTCGGCAATAGCCTTCGGGTCGGCCACATCAACCGGCACGCACTTGCCGAGGTTAGCCATGCCCGGGTTGCCCGGAGCGCACACGAGAGTGTCGCACAGCGGCGACTTCTTGACTGCAAGAGCGATGGCATGTTCGCGACCACCGCTACCAACGACGAGAATATTCATATAGCG
>Ga0310786_10005937_pt1 | contig 16413 bp, 14 predicted proteins | sample AusTroGonzalo_MG_FD_203881 | JGI IMG/M metagenome (GOLD analysis project Ga0310786, IMG submission 203881) | Bovine rumen microbial communities from tropical cattle in Woodstock, Queensland, Australia - Gonzalo_03 (v2) (version 2) | ecosystem: Host-associated > Mammals > Digestive system >... | reverse complement strand
CGGCGGCCGTGCTCGGCCTGCTGGGCTTCGCTTCCTGCGAAAAGGCGCTCGATGCCTACGGCAATGGGGAGATAATCTGCATGTACGGTCAGCCGCACGCCGATTTCAAGGCTGTCGGCACCGTCAAGGACAATTCAGGAAAGCCTCTGGAAGGCATCCGTGTCGCTGTCCGGCAGACCATCCCCAGTTCTTACGAAATGAAGGATACCGTCTATACCGACAGCAAGGGTGAATTCCTGCTGACCACGCAGGCCTTCAACGGGCCGAGCAGTGTCAGGATCGTATTCGAGGATATCGACGGAGCGGCGAACGGCGGCGAATTCGAGAAGGTCGAGGCGACCCCTGAAGTCAAGCAGACCAAGAAGGGCGACAACGCCTGGTATAACGGGGCCTTCGAGGCCAAGGCAAATGTAAAGATGAACAAAAAGTAAATGGATATGAAATTGAAAAGAATCTGGAGATTCCTTGCATCGACCGCCCTCGGTCTTCTGGGCTTCTCCTCGTGTGAATGGTTGGGCATCGGAGTCTGCATGTACGGGGAGCCGCACGCCGATTTCAAGGCCATCGGCACAGTGACCGACAATACCGGAAAGCCCATAGAGGGCATCAGGGTGGCCGTTCAGCAGCACAGGCATTACGAGAATTCCGAGTCGGTCATCTATGACCAGAACGACTGGTACGACAACGACACCGTATTCACGGATTCCAATGGAAAATACGAGTTGGTAAGGAGCGTTTTCTCTTCGCCAAACAGAGTGACCGTCGTCTTCGAGGACATCGACGGAGAGGAGAACGGCGGAGAGTTCGAGAAGGCCGAAGCCAATCCGAAAGTGACCCAGACCAAGAAAGGCGACAAGAACTGGTATAGCGGAGCCTTCCAGGCCGAAGCCGACGCCCGGCTGAAGAAGAAATAGCCTGCAGCGCATCCTCCCGGATGGAAGGCATAGCGTTTTTTCAGTATCCAAGTCTATTTTCAGGGTGCCTCCGAAGGCATCCTGAATGTTTTTTACTATCTTTACGAACCAAGCAAATCCTCTCACCATGAAGAAAGACAATAAGAATTACAACTGGCAGTACTGCTCCGTAGGCGGAGTGGTCAGAGTCAAGGTTGCGAGCGGCGAGGACCTCGCACACCTCGGAGAGTTGGACCAGAAACTCTGGACGGTCCTGAGTTGCCCGACCAAGGGCCTCGAGTTCGACGGAAAGATGCTCGAACTCCTGGACACCGACGCCGACGGCAAGATACGCGTCCCTGAAGTCGTCGCGGCCGCCGAATGGCTGACCTCGGTCATCAAGGACAAGGATTCCATCCTGAAGGGCAACAAGGCCCTTCCGCTTGCGTTCATCAATACTGAGAACGAAGCCGGGCAGAAGCTTTACGATTCCGCGAAGCATATCCTGGAGAATCTCGGCCTCGAGAAGGAAGAACTGGCGCTCGAGGACATCGAGGACACGACCAAGATCTTCGCAGGCTCGAAGTTCAACGGCGACGGCGTCATCACAGCAGTATCCTCTGACGACGAAGGCCTCAAGAAGACCATAGGCCAGATAATCGAGACCGTCGGCTCCGCGCCGGACCGCAGCGGCGAGGCCGGCGTGACCGCCGAACTTATCGAGCAGTTCTACGCGGCGGCGGAGGCGTACGCCGCCTGGCAGGCGGCCGGCGCCGAGGTGCTGCCGTACGGCGCCGACACCGAAGCGGTGAACGCCGCCGTCGAGGCAGTCGACGCCAAGGTCAAGGACTTCTTCATGCGTTGCAAGCTCATAGCCTTCGACGAGGCCGCAGCCCCTGCGGTGGATGTCGACGTTGAGAAGATAGTGGCCATCGCCGGCGGCAACCTCGCCGAGCAGGCGGCCGACATCGCCTCGTATCCCATCGCCCGCCCGTGCAAGGAGCAGGTGCTCCCGTTCTCGGGCATCAACCCCGCCTGGAAGGCCGCCGTCGATACGGTCAAGGCCCTCGTGCCCGCGTTCGCGGACAAGGAGAGCGTGACCGAGGCCGGTTGGAACGAGGTCGTCGCCGGCCTCGCTCCGTACAACGCCTGGAAGGCGGCGAAGGCCGGCGCGGAGGTCGAGCCGCTCGGACTTGACGAAGTCAAGGCCGTCCTCGCGGCCGACGGCAAGCCGGCCCTGCTCGCCCTCGTCGAGGCCGACAAGGCCCTCGAGGCCGAGGCCAGCGGCATAGACGAGGCCTGCAAGCTCGTCCGCTACTATGCCAATTTCGCGAAACTGCTCAACAACTACGTGCTCCTGAGCGACTTCTATACCCGCGATCCGGAGAAACTCGCCGTCTTCGAGGTGGGTAAACTCTATGTCGACGAGCGTTGCTGCGACCTGTGTATCCGCGTCGAGGATATGGGCAAGCATGCCGACATGGCCGGCCTCAGCAACATGTTCCTCATCTACTGCGCCTGCACCTCCAAGTCCAAGGGCGAGACGATGAACATCGTTGCAGTGATGACCTCCGGAAGCATCCGCAACCTTCGTCCCGGCGTCAACGGCGTCTTCTACGACCGTGACGGCAAGGACTGGGACGCTGTCATCACCAAGGTGGTGGACAATCCCATCAGCGTCCGCCAGGCTTTCTGGAGCCCTTATCGCAAGTTCGGCAAGTTCATCTCCGACAAGATCGGCAAGTCCGCTGAAGAGAAGGACGCCAAGGGAATGGAAACGATGACCAAGATCTCTGACAGCGCTACGAACAAGCCGAAGGACGGCGTTAAGGAAGCCACCAAGGCCGCCCCGTTCGATGTCGGCCGATTCGCTGGCATCGCCGCGATGGTGACCATGGCCATAGCCGCTGTCGGAGGTGTTCTCACTTTGATCTACAACGCCCTTAAGGGTCTTGTCTGGTGGAAGTGGATAGTCCTGATTGCAGTCCTGATGATCGTCATCTCCGGACCGGCATGCTTCATAGCCTGGAGGAAACTCCGCAAGCGCAATCTCGGACCCGTCCTCAATGCCAACGGCTGGGCGGTCAACTCCGCAGTCCTGGTCAACATCCTCTTCGGCAAGGCCCTGACCTCGGTGGCAAGGTATCCGAAGATCCATCCTGCTGATCCGTATTCGATGCGTGCTCCGCTCTGGAAGAGGATCCTCCGCTGGCTGATCTTCCTGCTCGTGGTCGCCTTCGCCGCCGGTTACTTCACCAACAACCTGAAGTTCATCGGCATCGAGCGCAAGCCTAAGGTGGAGAAGGTCGCGGAGCCGGCGCCCGCGGCCGAAACGGCCCCGGCGCCTGCTCCCGCTCCCGCTGAAGCCCCTGCTGCCGAATAGCGTGTTCTGTAAAAGATTGACCGCTGTCTGAGGTTACTCCTCCGGCAGCGGTTTTTTGGGATTGGCGGGGACGCCGAGTTTGACGATCTGTCGGGCGGACTGGACGATGCTGCGCCCGGAGTCCTTGAGTTTGTCGGCGCAGCGGTCGTAGCATTCCTGGGCATCCTTGAGTTTGTTGCCCATTTCCGCGTGGGCCTTGGCAAAGTCGGCCACGCGGTCTATCATCATTTGCGCGGAAGCGATGATCTGCTGCTGGTTCCGTACCTGCTCGACGTGGGTCCAGGCTATGGAGACCATCCTGAGGAAGGGCATCAGGGTCTCCTCGCTGGTGATGAGGACCCCCTGCGCGTAGGCGTCACGCCACAGCGCAGGGTCCTCGGTGTATGCCAGTTGCAGGGCCGGATAGTTGGGGACGAACATCACGACGTAGTCCAGCATGCGGCGACCGGGGCGCAGATAGCGCTCGTAGCCCTTCTGGGCCAGGCGCCGGGCCTGCTCGCGGACCGCTGCGGCGTTGCGCACGGCCGCATCGGCCCTGGCCGCAGGGTCGTCGGACTCCACATAGTCGCTGAACGCCGCCAGGGAGACCTTGGCGTCTATCACTATATCGTTGTTGTCGGGGAGGTGGAGGATGAAGTCGGGACGCATCCGCTTTTCGGAGTCTTCTCCAAGGAGGACGAAGCCGAGGTCGTCGCGCAGGGTGGCCTCCTTCTCGTAGTCGCGGCCCTCGACGAGACCTTCGTCCGCCAGGAGGTTGGCCAGCACGGTCTCGCCCCAGCAGCCCTGGAGTTTCTTCTGGCCGCGCAGGGCATCGGCGAGCCGGTCGGCCTTGCCGCCGATCTCGCGGCTCTGCGCCTCCAGGTCGCGGACCGCCGCGTCGAAGCGCTCGCGCAGCGCCGCGGCGTCCACCGCCTGCGCCTTCTTGCCCGCTTCGAAGGCCTCCTTCATGGCCGACAGGTCCTTCGACAGCCCGCCGCTGATGCCCTCGAAGGTCTCCCGGGCCTTACGGCTGAGCTCCTCCTCGCGCTCCTTGAGTATGGTCTCGGTACGTGCGGTCATCTCGGCCTTGACGGAGGCCATCTGCTGCTGCAGGCTTTCCGCCTGCTGCTTCCGCAGGGCCTCCTCGACCTTCTTCTCGGAGAGGGCCTGGGTCACGCGGCCCTTCCAGCGCAGGGTCACGATGACGTGCGTAAGCGCCCACACCGTGACCAGCGCCGCTGCCGCGATGATGCCCATGATCAGCAGAGTGTTATCCCCCTCCATAGGACGTACCGGCCGTCTTCTATCGCTTGTCGGTGACCTTCACCCCCGAGGGAATCTTGGACATGTCGAACTTCACGTCCGCCTCGTTTACTCCGATGACGGGGTCCTTCATCGAGATGGTGATACCCTTCACCTTGGTGCTCAGCTCGACGGGCATATACGTACCCTTGGCGACGACGAGGTCCATCTTCTTGGGGTCGTCCTTTTCGGTGTTGGTCTTCGACTTCTTGCATTCGAAATACCAGGCGTCGGCGGTCTCTTTCGTCAGCTTGACGTCATAGCCTGCGGTGATGCCCTTGAGCATTCCGACGTTGTCCTCGTTCGAAGAACTCGATTTCGATGCATTGTCTATCACCAGTTCGTTGTCCGACGGGGTATAGGTCCAGGTGGTCGTGCCGTCCGACCACAAGGTGGATTTTATTTCCTTGGCGTTCATTTCCGTGCGGCTGAAGTCCCCCCGGGTGTTGATGCGTGCGGAGACAGTTCCAAGGATGGGGATCTTCATTTCCATGGTGATGGCCATGCCGACCTGGTCGCCCTTGTTCATTTCGGCGTCCATCCTGTCTATGATTTCCTGAGGAGTCTGTGCGCTCATCAAGGCCGCGGAGGCCAGGAGAGCCGCGATGCAAATCAAAATGCGTTTCATTGTATAAAAAGGTTGGTTGTTACGTACTATAATGGTCAGTTCTGCCAAAGTTAGTGATTTTGAATCGGGAATTAACTATTGTAGAAAAAAAAGATTACATTTGTAGGACATGCTGCACACAAACACTTTATTTTTAAACCAATAAGCTTTTACAATATGAATCTCCGAAACATCATCAAAACTTATGCCTCCGTCTTCCTGGCAGTGTTTTTCGCCTCCTGCGCAGGACCCGGGGACGTGGAGGTCGGCCCTTACACCGTCTCCGTCATCGAGAAGAACGTCTATCACATCCAGGATTACAACAGCACCAATCCCGCAGGCGAGACATACGACGCCGACGGCAAACTGACCCATTTCAACAACTGCTCGGACATCTATCTCATCGTCGGTGAGAACGAAGCTCTTGTCATAGACCTCTCCAACCCCATCAACTGGGCGGACAACGCCGCCGAGTCGCTCCGCTCGCTCATCGCGGAGCGCGCCGGCGACAAGCCCGTGACCGTGGCCTTCACCCACAGTCACGGCGACCACACCGGCATGCTTCCCGCGATGCTTGAAACCCCCGGCGTGCGCTTCGCGCTGCCCCGGGATGACTTCGGCCGCTTCGCGGACCGTATCCCGGAGGAGCGCCGGGAATTCATCCGCGAGGGCAAGACCTTCGACCTCGGAGGGATGACGGTCGAGACCATCGCCGTCCCCGGCCACACCGCCGGATCGATGGTTTACTACCTCGACGGCCACAACCTCCTCTTCACCGGCGATGCCGTGGGCTCCGGCCACGGAGTGTGGATCTTCAACGAAGACGGCTTCTACAACTATGTCTCGGCCGTCCCGCACCTGATCGAATGGCTCGAGGATCCCGAGCACGGCGTGGACCTCGACGCCCTCCAGATCTACGGCGGCCACTACTGGCAGAAGGACTGGCTCACCCTGCCCAAGGGCCGCGAGATCGGCATGGAGTACCTCCGCGAGATGCAGCAGCTCGTCAATGACATCGAGGCCGGCACCGCCTCGGCCGAGCCGTCCAACCTCGGCCGCCAGGGCCTTGACACCTATTTCCGCAACGGCAACGCTATCGTCACTTGGAGCGCCGACCAGGCCGAGAAATACCGCCACAACTATTCCGAGACCCTTGTCTACCGCGATGCCGACATAGTCTTCCGCCAGATCGACGAGCACACCTGGGAGGGCAACGGCCACCTCGTCTATAACGAGTCCGTCTATGTCGTGGAAGGCAACGACAATGCCCTGGTGATCGACGCCGGCTCCAGCATGCCGCACCTCGACAAGGCCGTGGCCGCGCTCACCGACAAGCCCGTGATGATGGCCCTGACCCACGGCCACGGCGACCACATCGGCGGCATAGTGTGCTTCCCTGAAGTCTGGGTACACCCCGACGACGCTTCGATGCTCCGCCGCTACGAGGGCAAGGTCAACCACCTCCAGGACGGCCAGGTCATAGACCTCGGCGGCCGTCAGATCGAGGTCATGCACACTCCCGGACATACTGCCGGCTCGGTGACCTTCTTCGACAAGTCCAAGGGCTACGGATTCAGCGGCGACGCCTTCGGCTCGACCAACCTCCTGCTCTTCGCCGGAACCTTCAAGACCCTGATCAACACCTGCACCCGCACCGCGGACTATATGCAGAAGAACGGCATAGAGAAACTCTATCCGGGCCACTACCACGGCGACAACCCCGAGACACTCCAGCGCGTCCTCGACGAGAAGAAGATGTCGCAGGAAGTGCTGTCCGGCAGGCGCAAAGGCACACCCGACTCGGCCAACGGACTTAACCGCAGCATCACGGACTACGGCGTGACCATTCGCTACAACGATCCGGATGCATTGAAATAACCCTTTTGCAAGGCGCTCCACCGCCATTCTGTCAGCCGGAAGGCGGTGGAGCGGATTTTGAAGGGATGGAGGAAAACTGACAAGTATATGGGATTAGCCAAGTGGATAACAGGCTACCTCGGATGGGTGGTCGCGGGGCCCATCGGGGCCCTGCTCGGATATTTCATCGGTTCGGCCGTCGACAAGTACATTGACGTCGCCAGGCAGCTGCCGGGCGGCGGCTCCGGTAATTCCAGCAACGGTCAGGGCGGCTACGGCGGAGGTTATGGCGGCTATACCGGAGGCAATTATCAGCAGTCCACCGGCGGCTACCGGACTTCGACCGGCGGCCGCGGCTATTCCGCCGAAGAGCAGCGCAACAGTTTCTTCGTCAGTCTGTTAGTCCTTTCCTCGGCCGTCATCAAGGCCGACGGGACTGTCAACCAGTCCGAACTGAACTGCGCCCGGGAGTTCATCCGCCGCAGTTTCGGCGAAGCCGTGGTGGACGACGCGATGCGGATGCTCGACAGTTTCAACCGCCAGCAGGTCAACATCTACACGGTAGGCGACCAGATTGCCTCCAACATGAACTATTCGCAGCGCCTGCAACTCTTCCACTACCTCGTGCAGATCGCCACGTCCGACGGGGTGTTCAGCAAGTCCGAGAAATCCGTCCTTGAAGCGATAGGTTCGGTGATCCGCCTCACCACCGGCGACGTCAACTCCGTTATCGCGATGTTCTACAAGGAGAACGACGAGTCCGCATACGCCGTGCTCGGCATCTCCCCCAACGCCACCGACGACGAAGTCAAGAGCGCTTACCGCCGGATGGCGATGAAGAACCATCCAGACAAGGTCGCGACCCTCGGCCCCGAGGTCCAGAAGGCCGCCGAGGAGAAATTCCGCCAGATTCAGGACGCCTACGAGATCATCAAGCGCCAGCGCGGAATGAGTTGATTACCTGACCGCGTCGAGGAAGTAGGCTTCGAGTTCGGGGTCGGTGCTGCCGGGGACGTGGGGCTTGTCCATCAGGAGTTTGCCCTTTTCCAATAGAAGGATGCGGTTGCAGAGGTCGTTGATGGAGGTGAGGTTGTGGCTGGAGACCAGGCAGGTCGTGCCGAGGTCGCGGTTCATCTCGCGGATGAGTTTGGCGACCACGAGCTGCGAACTGGGGTCCAGGTAGTTGAAGGGCTCGTCCAGGATAAGCAGGCGGGGATTTATGAGCATCGCGCCTATGATGCCTATCTTCTGGCGGTTGCCGTTCGAATGGTCGTGGATAAGTTTCCCCTTGCCCATTATCTCACCGTTCATCAGGGTCTCGTAGGTCCTGACCCTCTGCGAGAGTTCGTTCCCGGGGATGCCGTAGGCCTCTGCGACGAAATCGAAGAACTCCTCAGGGGTGTAGAACTCTACCAGGAAGGTCGAGTCGAGGTATGATCCGGTGAAGGTCTTCCAAACCGGGTCCTTGTCCACCCTTATCCCGTCGATTTCGGCGAAGCCTTTGTCCGCGCGGATGATGTCGAGAATAAGGCGCATCATCGTGGTCTTGCCGGCGCCGTTGTTTCCGACGAGGCCTACGATCTGTCCTTCCTCGATGGTCAGTGCATCGATATCCAGGGCGGCTACGCCGTTGTATAGTTTTCTGAGTTCGGTGAGCGTTATCATTTCGAGAGGTATTTTTCCATGTATTTGTGCTTGTTCGCGAGGAATCTGCGCTCCACCCAGTCGAAAAATGGACGGTGGAAGGCGAAGCCGATGAGACCCAGGCCGCCGAGGATGATGGCGGCGAGCAGGTCGGAGAGGAGGAGAGGCAGCAGTATGGCCAGGCCGAGGACGACGGTCATTCCCAGCACAGTGCTGACCTTGAAGGTGCCCTTGGAGCCCTGGTAGTTGAAAAAGGTCTTGCCGAAAAGGTCGAGCGGAGTGCAGTTATACGCGTCGACAAGCGCTATCGGACAGCCTATGCCCGTCGAGAACAGCGCATATGCCAGAGGGAGATAAACCGGAATGCCTGTCCAGATGCAAACGGGTATGGAGATCAGGGCCGCGCCTCCGCTGAGGGCTGCGGCCAGCATGAACTTGTCCTTCAATACCCTGCTGATGGAGACCGGACGCGTCCATATGGCGCTGAAATAGCCGGCTTCGACTCCGAGCCCGTATTGGGCAAGTACGCTGGATCCCAGACAGATGAAGTAAAACAGCCACAACTCCGCAAGCCTGTCTTGTACCGCATACGACAGGAACATTATGAACATCCAGACGGTGAGATAGATGATTGCTCCCCTCAGTCTCTTGGAGCGGAGGACGCTCTTGCTCTGGAGGCCGAATATGGCATGCCCGGTGGTGGACTTGAACGTGCGTGCGGCCTTTGTGGAGGCGGATTTCTCCGACTGGTAGGTCCCGCGGTGCTTGAGTAGCATCACCAGGAAACCGCCGAAGACCGAACCCAGGTACACGACGATGAACATCACGATGTTCAGCGGGAACGCGAGGAACATGAAGCAGGCCGGGGCGATGGCGACGGGCAGTGCCAGGTTGGCCGGATACCAGAACTGGGAGACGGTCAGGAACCTTTCCCACAGCGACTGGGATACGGGTCTGGTCTTCAGGAAAGCGTCCATCACCGAGTGGTCGCGCTCCATGATGATTTTCAGTATGAAATCCGGGATAAAGAAGGCCATGAAGATGAGGACGCCCGCCAGAGGGGGCAGCTTTTCCCTCACTTCAATGAACACGATGAGTTCGATTATCCAGAAATAGAGGATGAGGATGGCCGGACCCACCAGGTCGCGTCCTTTCTTCCCCCGGAACATTTGGCGGAACTGCAGGCGCGCGAGCGATTTCATCGAGATGGAAGATGCCATGTTTTTCAAGAAGTTATTCTCACAAAGATAACAATTTGCGGGAACGAAAACAGTCTCTTTCCATCCCGGGATGCTTTTTTTACCAAAAACGGGAACGGAAGTATCTTTTCCGTTCCCGCTTTCCGGTGATGTCAGGCCTGCCCGCCGGAGAGGTATTCCTTGAGGGCGTTCACATAGTTGTCAAAGGCTTCCACCCCCTGGGGGGTTATCCTGCAGGTGGTGCAGGGCATCTTGCCCTTGAAGCCTTTCTCCACGGAGATGTAGCCGGCGGTGGCGAGCTTGTCGATCTGGACGCTCAGGTTCCCCGCCGTGGCTCCCGTCTGCTTCTTGAGGAAGGTGAAGTCCGAGGACTCCACCCCCGCAAGGATGGACATGACGGCGAGCCGCAGCTCCGAGTGCAGGAGAGGGTCGAGTCTCGGGAACATGGCCTACTTGTACTGGGATTTGACAATCAGGCCGGTGACGGCGAGGAGCAGGCCTCCGAGCGTGAAAAGCAGAAGCTGCGCTTCGCTTTTCAGCAGGGAGGCGGCCACGGCTCCGCCGATGCCCAGGATGGCGCCGCAGACGATGATGGGCCAGTTCTTCAGCACTACGCCGGAGATGCATTCCGCGATGCCCATCAGGACGACTATCATGAGCGTGATGTTCATGGGCAGGGCGAATGCGGCAAGGACGCTGAGGGTGAGGGAGAACACCGCGAAGACCGCCCAGATCTGCCCGAGCATGCGGCCGACCTCGCTCTGAGGGATGGAATCGTTCTTCTTGTACAGCAGTGCTGCGAGGGGATAGCCGATGAGGGGCATGGCGAACCAGAGGAGATTCCAGCCGGCCCTGCCCGTCGTGTGCCAGAGAAGATAGATGCCGAGGGAGAATACCATGAGGAGAATGCCCCAGAGGAAGAATCCCTTCGCGTTGTTCCGGAGGATGGCCTTCCGGCAATTGTTCATCGTTTCGCTGATGAGCGCGAGGCTCTGCTGAGCCGTCATTTCATTGTTAAGTTCCATAATAACACTTGTTTATGTCCGTTTGGGCCTTGGTATCGGCTGCGCAGTCCGTCCTAAACCCGATGCAAATATAAACAAGTTTACATTATAAACCAAATTTATTTTCACTTTTTCCGAATTTTTTTCAGGCGACCTTGAAAGAAAGGGGAGTTTTGACTAATATTGCACTCGAGTTTATCATTCCAGATCACCATGGACAAAGGATTGCTTGTACGGGCGCTCATTAAGTTCTCTCTCGGCGTCGTCATTATCGGCCTGCTGCTGTTCGTCCCGGCCGGGTCTCTCCGCTTCTGGCAGGGGTGGCTGCTGATGGGCATACTGTTCGTACCGATGCTCATCGCTGGTTTCGTGATGTTGTTCCGAAATCCGGAACTTCTGCGCAAGCGGCTGAACGCCAAGGAGGAAGAGAAGGAGCAGAAAACCGTCGTCGCGTTCAGCGGTCTGCTGTTCATCGCCGCCTTCGTGGTGGCGGGGCTTAACTGGCGCTTCGGCTGGCTCGTCCTGCCCGACTGGGCCGTGTGGGTTGCGGCGGTGCTTTTCCTCGGCAGTTACCTCCTTTATGCCGAGGTCCTCAGGGAGAACACATACCTCTCCAGGACCATCGAGGTGCAGGAAGGCCAGAAGGTCATCGACACCGGCCTGTACGGCATAGTCCGCCATCCGATGTACATGGCCACGAACATACTCTTCCTGATGATGCCCCTGGTGCTGGCTTCGCCCATCTCGTTCCTCATAATGCTCCTATACCTCCCCCTCATCGCCAAGCGCATCAGGAACGAGGAGGCCGTCCTCGAGGAAGGCCTGGAAGGCTACAAGGAGTACAAGCGCCGCGTCCGCTACAAAGTCCTCCCGTTCATCTGGTAGGCCGCCCTCGGGCGCGAGAGCGACAGGCAGGCGGTGGAGAAAAAAAGAAGGTGACACACCTGCCCGGGATGTGCCACCTTATGACTTTATAAACTGACTACGCCTGTTAAAGCGTTTATAACTTCTTCCTGTAGGTGAAATCGCCTATCTTTAACTGTCCGTCGTCAATGAATGAAATGGGATCGCCTTCATCAAATACTCCTGATCCTTCTTCGAGAACATCGGGAGAACAGTCCATGAATGCACCCTTAGGCAATTCACGGTACAGTTTCCCGTTTTCGATTCTGTACAGAAGTGGTTTTCCAATCTCTTTCTTGGGAGAATCCTTGTAGAAATTAATGAAAACATCTTGCCCGTTCTTCTGGAAAAAGCGTATTCCCGTAATTAACAAGGTATTCGGCTCATACTCTATATCAGGGTTTGTTTTGCCCACCATCGTCGCCTGAATCTGTCCATGCTCATCAACAGGACCATCAAAAGTGTAAATGTAAACGTCATTTTCATGAACACCGGAGGCATATATGGGTTCCCATCTGCCTTGCAAGCTGTCAGAAGATATTTTTCCGCAACCGACCAGAAGAGTCAGCCCGGCGAATAATAGCATGTATTTGAGCGTTTTCATATTCAAACAACCGTTGTATTTCGAACAATTCAATACTATAAACACAAAGACAGGTGTTTAACTGCATAAAACTAACTCTTATTTTTCGAAGTAACAAGTATTCCTCTTCAAATCACGCATTTACCATTCGAAAAAGGATTATCCTCGGGGACGTTGAGGTTCTTGCTTTTTTCTCTAGATTCCCGCTTCCTTCCTCCTTCCTTCCGTTCCCCCTTTTCCCTTCTTTCCTTCCGTTCCCCCTTTTCCCTTCCTTCCGTTTCTTTCCCTTCTCCCTTCCTAAACGATCTGTACAGTCATATGCTGCTAAACTGTGATTTGATGTACAGATGGTAGCGGAAAGGACTGGAATCGGGGATTTGTGCCTCTATCTGTACAAAAAACCGTTACAAGGTGGCGTGCAGATGTACAGATAGTAGAGAGAGGGGGGCGGAGTCGGACTTTCCTACCGGCCAGGTGCACGAAAACGCCAATTCTGCTCGCGGATTTACGTTTAAGCCAGGGGATTAGACGCGGGGCGACAGGCAGGGCGGTGTATCAACGGTTAATCGTCGGCAAATCACAGACGATGCTATGAAAAGCCGGCGATTCGTGTCGTTTCGGAGGCCTTTGGCCGACTGAAGCCCCTCCCCGAGGGAGGGGTTTGGGGTGGGGTAACGTAGAGGCGCCCTTGGGCGCGAGAGCGACAGGCAGGACGGTGTATCAACGGAGAATCGCCGGCAAATCACAGACGATGCTATGAAAAGCCGGCAATTGTTCATCGTTTCGCTGATGAGCGCGAGGCTCTGCTGCAAATATTAACAAGTTTATTTTATAAACCAAATTTAAATCGCTTTTTTTGCATATCCGCTCAAAAACTTTTTATCTTTACAAAAAATGAACTGACTATGGCTTCCTTGACTTTTAAGAAAACCCTGGCTGTCTTCGCCCTTTCGGTGATTGCTGTCTTGTCATGCGACAAAGAAAAGAATCCCGAGGACGACCAGATGGTCATCGCCCCTGACGGGACGGTGGACATGGGACTGCTGCTGACCCGTGAGGACGGCTCGCAGTACAGGCTTTTCTGGGCCGAATGCAACCTTGGGGCTTCCCTGCCCGAGGAGATCGGGGATTATTACGCCTGGGGAGAGGTGTATTCAGATAAACCGTCGTATGACACGGATTCATATAAGTGGTGTAATGGCACCAAACGCGTGAAGACCGGCAATAATAGTTATGAACTCTATCTCTTGCTTACCAGATATTGTCCCAAGGATAGGACGGAGCATTGGGGCGGTTACGGCGATCCCGACGGCAAGACCGAGTTCAGCGACTACGGTTATGCCGACGATGCCGCCAGGGCCAACCTCGGCGGCAAATGGCGTACTCCAACCGAACAAGAGTGGCTTATACTCAGGAGAAACGCCATCACCATGTATGTCACTTACAATGGTGTCAGCTGCATGAAGATCACCAGCAAGATCACAGGCAACAGCATATACCTTCCTGCCACGGGCGTTAGAATGGATACCTTTCATGAACACAAACTTGATTGGTGTTACATGTCGGCGACGGTGACTGCGGATTATCCTACCACCGCCCAGACGATGATCAAGAATCATGGTGGCACAATTACCGACGGCATTGGCAGGAATTCCCGCTGGATCGGGATGAACGTCCGCCCCGTCTGGGAAGAACCCGTCCCTTGATCGCGGTCGATTGGTGGAGGAAAAAGAAAGCCGCCGGTGCTTCGGGATCGTTATCCTGAAACACCGGCGGTACTCGCTTTGCTCGTGCCCGAGGCGGAAGTTTTCTCGAACCAACTACTCGACGATTTAGATTTGCTTTGGGAATTGAGATTCCTGATTCCCGACCCTACTGACCCGTCAAAGTGCGTTGTCTGCAGGTGATTTTCTACGTCGATTTGCCTCAATAGATTGAATGGATTTCAATGTGGGTGTTAAGGCGTTCTCCCCCTCTACACCCCCATAGAAACTTGTTTTTTCATTTCTGTTATCCCTTAGAAGCACAGAAAAGAGGAAGGTGCAGAAAGCCGCACATCTGTGTGTTGTATTGATTTTACCCAGGCGACAAAGAAATAAGATTTCTACTACACTTGACTTTTTTACCTGACCTACCTATTTATTTGAAAACGACTACTATGAAAGAGTACAAGAGAGAGTATCGTGAGTTAGACGATGAGACCAAGATGAAGATTGCAGCGAGCCAACGCGGAAGGAAGAAATCCGAAGCCCATAGGCAGCACATCAGCCAAGCGATGACCGAGTATTGGCAAACGGTTCCGCATCGACCGACATCAGGTGAAACAGTATGACTACACCACTTATCAAGGGGAAGAAGTCATCAAAAATAATGACAAGATGATGAGAATAAGTGATAACATTCGACAAACTGAAACTGGTTGCCGACATCAGTGCCGTCCGAACATACGATGAAACCCAATTTGAAATCATAGAGAAGAACGAGGAGGTCAAAGCGATGAAATACTACCAAGAAACGCCCTTCCAACTCAAACTAAAACTGGATTTTGAATGTGGTGAAGCCGTCATCGAATTTAGCGGGAAGATACTGGGGAAGGATTATCCAAAACTGATTTCCCAAGAGACCATCAGGCAGTGCTTTGAGAACATCAACGCTCTCGGCATCTGCACCTTCAATGTTGAGGCGTTGATGGATGCGGAGGTTGTTAAGTGCGATGTCACCAAGGATATCCCAGTCGCCGACATCCCCGGGGTCACGAACTATATCCGGAGCCATATATGCAGTTTCCAGCGATTCCAGTGCCGCAAGATGAGGAATGGAAACATCGTGATAGACAAGAATGTTGTCAGCAGCAAAACCAAGAAGCGAATGACAATTTACGATAAGGGAAAAGAGATGCAGCGGTCACCCAACAGACCGTTCGTCGAAGAGCACGGGCTTGAAGATGCATTCAGCGGAATATGCCGATTTGAATTGAACCTCAACAGCAAGGAGCAGATACGGAACTCGCTCCATATCGGGGACACAAAACTGATGACCGTACTGTCAGCCGATGCCAACCCGATACTTGACTTCCTCGATGAAGTGGTCAAGCCCCGGGAAGAGATGGTCCAGATGAACGACAAGAAATCCTATATGACGATGCTGGTACTGAAAGACTGCGACTATGACTTGGAGAAGGTCGAGACGAAGATGCGTGGATTCTACCCGAGCAGGGGGACAAGTATCAGCAAAGTGATGGAGCCATACCGGAAGATGATGGAGCAGATGGGAGATGAGTGTGGTAAAACACTCTGGGAGGATGTCAAGCAAGCACTGGCATAATGTATCAAAACCTCGAATGTGCTATTTTAAGTCAAAAACAAGCGATACAACTCGCCAGGAGTGTATCGCTTTAATCCCACTTTGTGATAACTTATGGTTTTGTAATAAGATGATTATTCGAATCAAATTCCCACCAAGTATCCCAACAGAGTGAGTTGAGGTCGAACCAGAGTTCTTCGCCTTTCTTCATATAAAACCGGTTGGGACTATCAACTGTGAATGAATCGAAGTCCCTTTCATCATTTTCGATGTAATACTCTGGGACGACATCTCCGTCAAAAACTATAATGCCATACGGAGAAATCGTGGAGAGCAACTTGACCTTTATCTTTGGTTCCAGATAGTATCCATCGACGGCAATATCTGTAATCCTTCCTTTGGGTAAAGGTTTGCAGTTATCGGCATCAAGAAAAGTGTCTTCCTCTTTCAAAGTCGAGCAACCGTAAGGAAACTGAAAATACACGATTTTCCCTTTCGCAAACCCATCTTCCTTCATTTTTCTCTTTTTCTCGGCAATCTGTTCCTTTCTCTTTTCCAATTGTTCTTGGGACAAGTTATCCTCATTGACGATAGTTGGGTCGGAATCGAAATCTGGTACGATAAGTTCTTCTGGGGAATAATCCATCCCTTTAAGTTTTGTCTCGTAATATGCTTTAAGTACCAGATAGGACATATAATCGGGATTGAAGACCTTCCTATCATTGAAATACTTTTGGAGCCGGGAACCACCCCAGA
>Ga0310786_10005936_pt1 | contig 16413 bp, 8 predicted proteins | sample AusTroGonzalo_MG_FD_203881 | JGI IMG/M metagenome (GOLD analysis project Ga0310786, IMG submission 203881) | Bovine rumen microbial communities from tropical cattle in Woodstock, Queensland, Australia - Gonzalo_03 (v2) (version 2) | ecosystem: Host-associated > Mammals > Digestive system >... | reverse complement strand
GATAGATGGTGAACTTAGCTCTCTTCATGGCTTTCTTCATGTTGTCGTTGTTGACAAATTTTGCCCATGAGCGCTTGTTATTTTTACTAATATAATTACCTATATTGTCACTTCCCATCAGCGTGCAGAACAAAATTTGTGATACATTCTGATGTCCACGGGCTTCCGCATAGCCCTTACACTGTTTTTCATAGCCGGCAAGGGTGCCCCACAGCGTAATCTTACTCTTTGCACCCTTATTGTCAAGGCAAGCTCCGTAGAGGATGGGGAACTGATAGGCCGGTACCTGCAAGCGGGCAGGTCCGAAACTTCCAGATACATATCGCCCACGATGAGCATTGTACCAATTCTGCATCCGATTCGCACGAGCAGTGAAATCAGTTCCTCCAATTTTCATCTTATGGTTTGCATCTATCAGGTAACAATATTCTTTAATGTTGATTGAGAAATCTTCACAAGCGGCATAGACCTGATACATATTTGAGATGTAATTAGCCACGCGTACGTAGTTCTTGGAACTCGGCGTATAGGCTGCGGCACGCTCCAGACCGGGCAGCGCATAGCCGTATTCACCATCCATCATGGGCAGCGGATAAGGCGTTATCTTTTCGTATTGCAGCCAGTCGTAGATAGATAATTTCTTGATTTTCGCGTAGTCGGCTAAGCAATTGTAGTTCTTTTCATTTCCACCAAGCTTACCTTCATATACACCACCCTTGTCGGTATAGACAACGGACTGGGCTGTGGTAATGTTAACATCCAAACGGTCACCCGTAAACTGCCATCCACCTGGGAATATGTAGTTACTCAAGGCAGCAATATACATATAGGGATCCATGAGGAGATGAGTGGGAGAGGTCGCTACGTCATAGTCGCTATATGCACCGTTACTACCTACTGGGAAACCATTGAGCATAGTGACATCGTCGATACGGCAACCCACGAATGGAGTCTCGTAGTTCATGGAAATTGGCTTTTTAGTCGTAGAACTTATCTTACCTTTTTTCCAGTCCGATTTAAATGGATATACCGCCATTGAGGCGAGGACGGTGGTCGTTGTATATATCCTGCCAGCCTTACCCGTTGACACATCATACTCCAACGTCAGTACATATTGATTCTCGCAGATGAAATTCGTCAAATCGGACTTGGGTCGCATGTTACAAGTATTATCGGTAACTACCCACTCGTTTTCACGCTCGCAGAGAAGTTTATTTCCCTGACTATCGTAAAGTCTCCACATCAGTTTACCTTTCTGGAAAGCCTTCTGACTGATGTCGGCCGTCAAGGCAAAGTTGGGACGTTGAACGTCATGCTTGTGGGCCCAAACTAGTTTAAGAGCGCTCTGATTAGTCAACATGATTCGATTATAATTCGACGGATAGGCAATAGCGATGTACTCCTGCAGGTCGGGTATATCCTCAACGACCTTTTTGGGCCCTGTGCAGAAGTAATAGGTCTTCGACTGGTACCAGGACTTGTTGGTGTACCGCTTGGTCTTCTCATCATAATAAACGGGATTAACCTCCGCTCCCTTCTGTATCTCCTTGGCATAGCCCGAAACTGTCATCGCATAGAAGCGGTTGGGCTCGAGTTCCGTGATATTGATATAGTTGGCATAGCGGCTCTGACCCGATATCTTGAAGTCGCGTCGCGTCGGATTCTTGTCGTTCTGGCTCTTATACTCCCAAAGGGTTACCTGCGACCCCACATTGGAACGGAAGATGAAGGTACGCGAGGCTTCCATCTCCAGAGCGGAGGCATCGCCACTGTAGTTCTTCTTCAAACGCGCCAGTTCTGTTTCGTCAAGCACGCGGAAGGGTTCGTTCAGCGGAGCCTCAGTATAGAGGCAGGGCTTGCTGAGGAGTTTCGGATTGAGTTGGTTCTTCTCTGCCCATCCCTGGTCCTTTGACGCGTGACCGATGGAGAGGTCACCAAAGAGCTTGAACTCGTCGAGGGCATTGCCCATGAAGAGGTCGCACTCGTCACCCGCAGAGAAACTGTACTTGCGGTTGATGTCGACCAATCCGCCAAGGAGCTTCAGCTTCACACGCGCCTCACCGTCGAAGTGGGTGGGCTTGGGTCCCTGCATACGGAACACACCGCCAATGCCGGCATTGGCCACGTCGAAGTGCGTTGACCAGAAGCCCAAATCAAGCTTAATGCCGAACTTGGCATAAAGGTAGGCATAGAGTTGACCATAGCCATACCAGCGATGCCATCCGGGATCGCCCTGGATGTTGGTGCAGGAAGAAGTAGCCGACAGCTTGACGAGCGAAACATCGAAGCCTGCCGTAGCACCGGCATCCATATAGAAGATGCCCAGGTCAACATCGAAGTAGCCCCAAACCTGACCACCGAACATCACGCCGCCACCGTTCTGGGCAGCCTGTGCATTGAATTCGTTGAGGGCCTGTTGACGGGCAGCATTGGCCTTGCTCACATCAGCACTCTCTATGCCTTCAACACGAGAGCCATTGAGGAACTGGCGTATCTTGTCGGGTATTTCGGGCAGCATTCCGTTGTTGGGCAGCTCGTTACCCACACAGACATAGCCGTTGGCACCGATATCCACCTTGACAATCGGTGAATTGATTTTCAGATATTGGAACCAACAACGATGGTCGACATCGGGTTCGCCAAGATAGACATGCCACTTCGCCTTACTGAGTTTCTGGCCGTCCTTCTTCATCGTGACCATAAACTGCACAGAGATAGAAGATCCAGCGCTGGCACCAATTTCTTCACCCTCTTTCGGTGCCTTTGTCGGAGGCACATAATTGTCTTTGGTGTCACTGATTTTTTTCTCAAGCCCGTCCTCCGCCAACCTCTTGGTTATTCCCGTATAAGAGCTATTCAGCTTTTTCTTGAGGTCTCCGAGAGATTGGGTGATATTGCTACCCCCTATCTTCTCAGTAATCTTCTCGGAATCAGCTTTGGCATCGACGGTGACATCTATCTTCAAATATTGGTCCTTAGTGTCATTCTGATAGAGGACATTTGCTTTGGCTTTGACAAGACCTTCTACGGCTTTGACTTCACCCGTGAATAGGAAAGTGCTGAAGCCGTTTTTCTTTTTATTGTAAATCACGGTCATGTCCAAGTCACCACTAAGCAGCGATTCCCCCGCAGTTGTAGAGAGCCCCAAACCAGCAACCACACCAATAAGGGCCTCTTCGGGTTCGGCACCGTCATTGACTTTTCTGCAGTTATAATAGAATCCGGCACTGAGGCGATGAATCTTCAACGGGTCGATGGGGATACCGGCCTTACCGCCTGCAGCAGCATAGAACCAGCCGTAAGTGAATTGCTTATTGCCAGTCTTATTCTTGAAGTAGCCGCCGTTGGCATCGATATAGAAGAGATTGCCCGGCATCTTGAAGGTCAGACTACCCTTATAACCCTCGCGGTCAGGGTTGTCGTTCTCCGCTGTAAGCTTACCGCTAAGTTCCATGTCGGCAAACTTCGTACCAAACGAAGCCTCGTCGAACTGGGTCTTCTCGTAGGCAATGGAGATGTCGGTCAGATTGGAGAGGTCCTTCGGAAGGGTCACCTTGGAGCTGATGGTGAGACCGGCTCCGGCACTCAATTCTATGCCGCTGACGAGTGTGATGCTACCCTTGATGGAGGTCTTCAGTGTGTTGCTGCTATACGACATGTCGTATTTGTCGATACTGAAATCGAACGGACCTAGTTTCTTCTGATCTGAAGCGAGCGACCAACGTCCGGTGTGGAAATAAATCTTGCCACTGGAAAGCACGATTTCCTTTCCTGAATAGAGAGACTTACCCTCAAGTGTGGCCTTCTTGGCATTCGACTGCATGGTTTTCTCGTACGTCGATACCCAAGTGTTGGGACAGTTGGCCAGACGCATGCCGCAGAAGTGTACACCCGGTATCTCGAACTTCATCGGTAACTTCGAGTCCTTGATTTTCTGGTTCAGATAGTCTGTACCACCGATGGTAATTTCACCACCCATGAGCAACTCTACCTTGGTGTCCTGCCCCGTTGTCGTGGGCAGCGACTCCACCAGGAAGTAGGTCTGGTCTTCATTAAAATCAACCTTGGCCAACATAAAGTCGAGCGACTGGTTCTCAATCTGCTGTGCCTTGAACACGTAAGCAAACTGTCCGGCATTGCCCGTGTTAGAGGTCTGTTTGATGATGCGGCAGTCATATCCTATCGTTCCTTTCAACAAGGGTACGCTGAACTTACCGCCGAAATGACAGTTGGTGAAATCGTTCTGCACGAACGATAAACCGATTTTGTCGATGGTCAATGACCAGCCGCCTACCTTACCCGTCTTGGCACTGAGTACCTGGTAGGCAGCCACGTCGAGCGTAGCACCTGACTTGTCGAAGAACATGTTCGAGGTCTTCAGCTCCAGGCGCCCGTCGCCTTTGTCGCCCATCTCGAGTGTCTTGGGGAACTGTAAACCCACCTGCCCGATAAACAACCCCTGCCACTCATTATCTGTAGTGATATCGGTCTTAGCCTTGCTATAGCCTTTAGGGAAAGGCGCCATCTTCGTGGAATTGCGATAGAGGGAGTGGTCATAGACGATATCACTAGCCGTGAAGGTCCAACCGGGCATATCCTCCACTTGGAAGGGGTCGATGCTCACATTATCCACCATCCAGTCATCCCATGAGGCAACGCTGGCGCGGATGTTCACGATGGGCTTCTCATTGGTGGCCACACCATTGTTGTCCTTCACCAGCTTCGGTATTGTCATATCCACGTCTATACCGAAGATTTCCAATTCATCGGCCTTCCATGCGATGTAACACCCGTCCTTAGGCTCCATGACATTCTCTGGAGCCTTGAAGTTCATCTCGTAGCTCGACTTCGGATCCTTGATGTTGAAGTCAGAGAGCAGGGCGATGGTTCCTGCCTCTGGTAGGAAACGATTGGGAGAGATGCAGAGACGCGGAGCACCGAGCACGAGGATATCATTCTTGGTCCAGTTAGTATTGGGCAATGCAAACTCTCCGATGAGGTCCATCGTGGCATAGTCCGGCGCAAACCTCATCTTGCTGATCTGGATATCTACTGGCGACTTATTGATACTCTTGGGCAAGGCTGCAGGCATATAGAACTTGTCTACCTTTCCTGATGTTATCAGCTCTAGGGCTGTGTTGCCCGTCTTCACATACTGGTAGTATTTCGAAAGGTCTATCTTCTTGGCCAAATCTTTCACCGAGCCTGACGACTGTTGTAATGAACTGGCTCCCGAGAGGAAAGCGTCACCGATATAGTTGTCGATGCCCCAGTCAGAGAACAGCTTCTCAACGACGCCGAAATTGCTAGAATTCGGATCCTCGGCATAGGTCACGCAGTCACCCTCATAGACGATGTCATCGGTGTTGATCTTCAGGTTGTCGAACTTCACACAGACCATAATGGTAGCACCTAACGGTTGCCACTTCACACGTCCCTCGCCCGTAAAGCCCTTTTTGCCGTCACCGCTGATCTTGTCGATGGTCAGTTCATATTCACCGATGGCCACCACCTGATCCTTCAGGTCCTTGGCCGACTTCTTGGTGGGTGACAGGTTGTTTATCTGGACGCTGTTAGAGCATTTGAAGTACGTCTTGGTCAGTCGCATAGACATAGCAAAGTCAACGATGTTACTGGCATCGTCAACAAAGCGGACAGACTTGGTGTTAGGACTCTTCGGCACGATGCGCAGAATCATGTAGTCGTCGTGCTTCACCTCTTTCTCTTCCAGTATCTTCCAGTCTATCGTATGCGAACTGGTATTCTTTGCATTATATGCATAGAGCGGTTCCGTCTTGAACAGCGAGTCCCTGTTGCATCCTATTGTTGCCCGGTAGAGCTCAATATGGTACTCTATCTTGACAGTATCTTGTCGGCTGCCACGCCCCTGTTTGAAGGCTGCTGGCCTCCAGTCAATGCCGATGGCGTCTTCAAGAAACAGCTTGCGCGTCTCGTTTTCCTCAAACAACGGATGTTCGATGATAGGAGCCTTGAAGACATAGAGCGAGTCACGCTCCATATCTTCGCCTGACATCTCATCCGATTCACCACCGCCGCTGTGGTCTTCTTCCTCTTCTTCCTCCTCCTGTTTTTCCTCAGGAGTATTGTTGTTATCTGGGTCTTTGACCTTGAACAGCATGAAAGGACTCTTGCCATTGTTCTCCAACATGACGTAGTTGAGCATATTGGCAGACGTTCCGGTTTGGTGAGCCTGTACCTGTGCAACATAAGTCTTGTTCAAGTATAACTGATTGACATAGGTAACGGGGAGAGTGACCATTGGTGCCAGCAGATCCTTCACCTGATAGACGGCAGCATTGCGGTCGATGGCCTGGTCGGGCTGTTGATTAGGTAGTAATTCTACTATCTTGAAATCATAGGTGAAGGTGGCTGCCGCAGGATTGCAGGCCAGCAGGGGTGCCTTCCAAGTAAACATTGGTACAAGCGGGTCCAGCGTTGCTACTGAGAGGTCTATGAGTCCGCCGCCACCATTCATGGTAGGCATTAGGAACTCCGGAGCCTGTGCCTTATAGCAGATGGTGAAATAACATGCTCCCATTGCAGGATTACTCAGTGCTACGGGATTTGTGATGTTCTGGCTCCACTTATAAGCCGTAATCTGGGCTTTATACTGTCCCTCAGGCAACAGACCGAAGGCACCGTTCGAGAAATTGTCAAGCAGTCCAGAAGAAGCCTTGATCTCGTTCTTCGGTATGTGGTTGAACAGGGTCTTCATCTCTACCATAGTCAACTGTCTTACCTGTCCGGGTGACAGCGAATATGGCTGCTGGGGCTGGCGACGTGGCGGTGTACTGATAGACAAGCCGCTCTGGGGCATCACCTGCTCCAGATCCATGGCCAGATAGACATCCTGTACCGACTGTGTATTGTTGATGAGCGTAATATTGAAGTATTTCCCCGGGTCGCTCATATAAAGTAGGGCCTGGGGCGGCAACACCTGTTGGACAGAAGTCAAAGTGACAGTAATATCTTGGGCCTTCAATCCCAAGTTGACTGACAACAATGCCAGCACGGCCAGTAGTATTCTGAACTTCTTCATATCGCGTCTTTACTTATTGGAATCCTTATTGGCTTTTTTCTTAATCTCTAACAGACTGAACGTATAGGCGTAGTTCAGACTGGTAGTAAACTCGGTGTTATCGAGCGACGAACGGCGCTTTGACATGTTCACGTCGCCATATTTGTTCATACTGCCACTCAGTGAGAAAACGTGAACTTTTTTCAGCGTATAGCCCACAGACATATCAGCACCGATAGACAGACTCTTCGATTGTTTCTTCAGCTCGTTATAGATAAAGTTTGCCGTGGCCGAGAGTGTCAGGTTCTTTTCTTTCAAAAACGAACGGCTGGCATTGAATGAGGCGATGTTGCTGATGTACTTGCTGTCGTAACCATTGGTCTGTTGGCGGTTCAGCGAACACATGAAGTTGGTTTCCCACGGCTTCACATCCACGGCATAGCTCAGTCCGATAGCCAGCGAGGTGATGTCGCCCTGTCCTTTGGAAAATTCGTTACGGTCCTTGTTACTAGTAAGGCTGGTCGACAATGAGACGCTATGTCCCAACTGTTCTGTATCAAACGACAGCGAAGGAGTCAGCGTAAAACTCTGCATGACACGGTCTACACGCACCGTGTCGTTCACCTTGGCGGCACCATCTTCCTGCTTCTGGGTGTAGCCGTTGTAGCTGGCAGCGATGTTCACGATGTTGGCCACACGGGTAGAGGCAGTTGCCGAATAGACATATCCCTTGGTGGTGTAGAGTTGTTTCTTGCTGAGGTTGTCCGACTGAGCAGAGAATGTTCCCGTTAGAGAGAGATTCTTCACTGGTACCGACGAGACATTTAGACCATAGCTTTGGTAGTTGTTCGAGATATAGTAGGCACCCATGGAGGCATAGTCTGGCTGTACCATGCGGTATATCAGGCTAGCATTCAGCTTGCCAGTCAGGGAAAATGTGGCACTGATATCACCAGCCATACGGGCCAGTGAAGAATAGCGGGTATCAAAGACGCTTCCCCATTTGTCGTATGTCGGATCATCGACCTTGTCAACGCGTGTGTCGGTAGAGAACAGCGAGGCAGCGATATTTCCTTGGAACGTCAGCCAGGAAGTGGGGCGCATGCCGCCCTTCAGCGCTACGGCAACATTCTCCTGTGGTGACAGACGCTGCTGCCAGTAGTCGTCAAGAGACTTCAACCGGTCATAAGCACGGAGGAAATACAAATCCAGGAAGTTGGAACCCTTGTTGTAGCCTACCTTGAAACCGAAGCCCATTCGTTTGTATTGAGGCTGTCGGGCATTGGGATCAGTAGGGTTATCGTTAATAGCATTGCGCAGCACACCATAGAAAGCACCGAAGTGCCAGTGGTTTTGGTCGTCATACTCCACACCGACACCATTAAACGACATGCTCATCACGTAGCTGTTGAAGTTCATCGATGACAGTCCGATATATCCCGTCCAGTTTTTGTACTGAGGATTCAGGTTAAACGAAATCTCTGGATAGTTGAAGTCCGTGTTGTCGTTGCTGTAATAGAGTGAGAACGGCATACTGATGCCATAGAGGCTGATGTTCAGGTTCGCATAGAACGTGTTGCTCAGTGGTGAGCGGTAGCCATTACCTAACGATGAGTGATAATAGGTGTTGTTGGTGCCAATAGTACCCGTGATAATGAGTGGGTCACTCTGGGCTATTTGGCTGATGTCCTGAGCCACTGCCGGAGAGAGCGACAGACAGGTCAGGAGACACGACAAAGCCATCACCTTCACTGCTGTGGGAATCATGCGGGAGATACTCATTTTCATCTGCAGATTATTTTACGTGTTACTCTACGATCACCCTCGGTGATGGTGATGATATTTAATCCAGAAGTCAACCGTGAACCATTCTGGCGGCGACCCTGCAGGTCATAATACTCATGAATAGTAGATTGGCTATCTTCCGATACTAGGCTGATGCCTGTGATGTCAGGATAGAGCTGCAGCGGATTGCGATAGCTGCCTACACGATCCGTAAAGGAAATCTTCGTAGTCTCTATGTCAATAAAAGAGTCCGTAGCCTTCTGATACAGACGGAACGTGACAACATCGCCACGCTGGCCACTTATAGCAACGTACATCAGTCCATTGTCGGCAGCCTCGCCCATGCCTCGGCATTCGTCGCCGACAAATGCTCCGATGATGTAGTCCTCGGGATGGTCAATGCCTTGTAGACAAGCAACGACAGGCATACAATCTGGATAGCGGGCGGGGTTATAGCTCCATGGTTGAACACTGTTCTTCGATGATGTCCTGCGAGCCATCGAAGGAGTCATTGGCGGCAGTGCCTGTCCCCAATCTATTAATCGTGGTTCAGCCACGTCAGTATAATAGATGTATCCGCTGCCGGGAGTCAGCAGGAAGTTACTCGTTGCCATCCACTCATCACCGTCGAACTCAGCAAAGCCATCACTACCTATCAGCATATCACCTTCAAAAGCTGTCTTTGAGAGGTGGGGACTGAGGGCCTCCATGTTTAGGGGAACCTCATGGGGATAGTTCATCCATGTATAGCCCTTTTTGACTTTAGGCATAGGCAGGCTGCTACCTTTCAATAAATTGGCATAGCCGGCATTCAGTACCATGCGGTCAGTGTCATAGTCAAAATATTCGCCATGTACCTTAAATGCACCGTCGCTGGCCTTCAATATTTCCAGGTTGCCTATGTAGCCATGCTCGCTATCATAGTGTAACACGCCCTTCTGGGTGCGGATATCAGTCACATGGTTATCATCATCAAACCAGATAGGCGACCATGAACTGCCATTCTTCAGCGGAAGGAAGCCCTCGTTGCCGATGGCATAGAACGACATCCACTGCCAGCCAGGTTCAATGGGATATTCTGCTTGTACATTGATGCGGCAGACGCTCACCTGTTCCTTTCCATTATAACGGATCTTGGCAATGTATTGTCCAGCGTACTGTCCACGAACAGACCATCTGAGTCCCGTATAATCAGTCATGATAGCTACGGCAGCAGGCTGACCGTTCTCAGCGGTGTCGAATACCAGCTCCACCAATGCAGGCTGGAAACCAGTATTCTCGTCCTTGGTCAGCAGGAGTGCTGTGTCGCGAAATTTGGAGACGGTAAGCTCCTGATTGGCAAAAGACATGGTGACATCCTGTATCACCCATTCCTTGACAACCAGTTGTATTGGAGCCGACGGTGTGCCATAGGTGCCCTCACTACCTTGTGAGAATGGCTGTGTGCCCAGTTCCTGCTCCAGTTTACTACTGTTGCAAAGTCGGAAGGTGACCAAGGCGGGGTCGTCCTTGTCGCCCCAGACGCGCACCACAAAGAAACCATCGCCTGCCGTCTGGCCGGTGGGCTGCCACTGGCTGCTGCCACGCAACGTACCACCGACAAAGCCTCCTATTGCGCCGTCAATGGCAGCATACTCGCTGTTGACGTTCTCTCCATCAGCATTCACCAGTGTGATAAAGTAGACAGATGATGCATGATAGGGCGAGTTATCAACTGCCGGGAACCCTTGTGCACACAGTGCCTGAGGAAGCACCAAGAGCCAAGCGAACAAGAGGTAGATAGTATGTCTACAGCGTCTTGTCATCTAATAATCTTCTTTCCGCCTATGATATTAATCCCCTTACGAGGGGTAGACAGTTGCTGACCGGAGATGGAATAGATATTCTGTTTGCCCTGTTCCATAGCAGGAATGGTGGCAATGCCAGTTAATATAGGGCTGGTCATGGTCAGCGGTGCTCTCAGAGAACCAGCCATCGATTGATGACTGATGGTCTCACTAAGCTGGTATTCCTGACCAGTCTCCTGGTTCATCAGACGCAGGGTTACCACGTCACCTCCCTTTCCTGCCACATTAAGCAGCATGACATCGTCGGTAACCACAGTGCCCTCACCACGGCATTCGTCACCTACGAAAGCACCAATCAGATAGCTGGCAGCATCCTGGAGTCCTTCGACGCGGATGAATACAGGCATATTGTTGATAAAGCCTTCATTCCTCAACTCCCATCCATATAGCTTTGTCTGCTTGCGTGCTGCATTGGAGGGATTGTTCTGATAGCAAAGGGGAGTACCAACGAAGAAAAAGTCGAGCTGTGCAGGGGCATTGGCCGTCGTATAGTACAAGTAACCCTTACCGGCCTCGAATTTGAAACCTGTTCCCACCCACTGGGTGTTGTTGGCATCGTAGACAGCTGATGTCGTCTGACCAATAATCATGTCACCATCTTCTGGCGTGGCAAAGTTGGGCAGCTCGCTGAGCTCCAGGTCGTACTCCTGAGGATAGGTCACCCAGTTGTAGCCCTTGCGCAGAGCCAACTGGTTCCAGACTGCCGAACTGGCCGCTACAGCATCTGACCCCATATTGATGACGTTGGCAGCATCCCCCTTTCCGCGAACCTTATACATACCTGCGCTGGGGTCGAGTTCCGTGATGTGTCCAAACAGGCCCTTCTCGCTGTCGTTATAGAGCAGCTCGTCCTGCGTACGCATCTCCACGACGTAGGCCATGAAGTCCTGTAGCGACTGGTCCTGCTTCTTGATAGAGAGAGGAGCCATACCGGCATCGACATAGGTGGCGCTCACCCATTTCCAGCCGTTGCCGGGCAGTGTCATCAGTCCGTTGACGTGGGCGGTACCACTGGCCTCGTTGTCTGTAGTTTTCATCGTACGGCCGTTGTAAGTCACAATGAACTCATGGTTGCCGGCATACTTACCGAATAAGGTACAACTCTTACCGTCTTGTGCCACTGTAGCCTTAAAAGGACTGTCGCCGTTATTGGCATCCCACGGGGCTGTCACGCTGATGAGGCTGGCATCAAAGTTGTCGCCTACAAGGTTGGTGAAGTTAATGGTGGCCGATTTTCTGATATCCATCGTTACCTCTTTGGTGAAGTTGAAACTTACGGGTAGTGGAACATGCACGTTGAGGTCGGCTGTTACAGCGGGCGTACTGTTTGATTGACAGGTCACAACATAGTCGCCAGCGGTAGTGACAATGCTGTCGTTGCCGCCGAACCAGTCGATCGTATTTCCAAAGTCCCAGCTCGTTGTCTTATCTGTGGCGTTTTCTGGCAATACGGTGATGCCCACCTCAGCCAGCTTTTCATGGATGCTCTCACCGACATTCACCGTGATGCTAGTGGGATTGAGGGTGATGCTCGTGACAGGTGTCGTAGCTAATGATATGTTCACCGTGGCAGCATTATAGCTCTTCAGGGTGAATTGTTCGAAGCCATCATATTGGGGACCCGTCAGATGAAGATACAGTTTGGTGGTTCCTTCGTTCGCTGTCGTCGTTAAGACGGGATTAGGAACAACGATGTCTTGACTAATATCGCCTGGTTCAGAAGCAATGCTGTCAATATAGTTGTTTAAAGCCGTATTACCACTCATGCTCCATGTCATCTGACTCTCAAGAAAGACATTGGGGCTATAGTTATACCATCCGCCAAACATAACGTAAACATTCTCTCTTGCGTTATAGGTCGTTGGTAGTGTAGGGGCACTGATGTTGATAGTACTTTGCATGGAGATTCTCGTCAATAGGTCGAGGGTCAGTTCAATGAACTCACCGTCGGCAGAGCTGAATGTCCCTAGTGTTGTAAATTCGTAGACGAGGCCCTCGCAGAAGGCTTTGAAGGTGATGGGCTTGTCCTTGTCAGTTGTAAGGTCACCAACAACACGAAGAACATACGTGCCATTTACCTTCTCTGTAGCATTGGCACGGCATTCATCATTGATAAAGGCGGCCAACTCTACCACATCATGGACTTTTGTGGTGTTCGGGTCTTCGATGGTCAGGCTGACATAGTAGGCTTTCTCGTCTGGATAGTCAGCGCTAGTCTTGGGCGTGAAAAAATCTATAGCCCACGTGTACATGACGCTTAGTAACAGGCACACTGAAGTTAGTAATAATCTTTTCATATTTGTTTAATGTTATTACCTGTTAGTAATTTAAATTGTATTATGTTATATCAGTTTGTGCAGCAGCACGTTTTAATAGAATTATTGTTATTAGTATACCGCTGCAAAGATACAATTATTTTTTAAATAAAACAAAAAATAGAAAAAAAATAATACTTTTTTTATAAAAAAACGTTTTTGGTTATCTTACCTTATTAAAGGAGCCCTGAGTCAGCTATGATTCAGGGCTTTTACATTTGTGGCGTCTTATCTTATAAGCTTGAATACTCCTTTTTGGCATCAAAGCAGGGGCAGGCCTTGTGGACGTCGGGCAGGTCACGGTGACCCAGAATCTGGGCAGCGGGATGCTCTGCCTTCAGTTTCTTGAGCAGGGTAAGCAGGGCCCGCTTCTGCTTTCGCGTGCGGGTGTCGGCGTGATTCCCTTCTTTATCAAGCCCTCCCTCATAGCATACGCCCAGTGAGTGTTGGTTATAGCCCTTGGCATGGGCACCTATGAGCTGTTCGTGACGTGTCTGGGTCACGGTGCCGTCACGGGTGATGTAGTAGTGGTAGCCAGTGAACCCGAAGCGATCCGCGTGGTCGCGGATGAGTTGCATCACGGTGTAGTGGCGGTTGCAGCGTGTGGCGCTGCAGTGGATAACAATTAAATCAATGTATCTCATGTTTTTGTGTTTGGTTGTTTTTGTCCCTTTAATCAAGCTATACACGATGTTACTCCCATAGCTGTTGCAATGGCCGACAGGATACTAATCACAGTTTGAATGGTGAATTTCCAAAATTCTTTCTTCTTCATTTTCTCACAGAATAAAATAATTAAAATACAATTAAACGTTGTTTATAAATGTCACACAGAAATCACTGAAAACACAGAAAATATGAGCCTTCTGGCTCATGGCTGCGCAGTGAGAGATAAATGTCATACAGAAATCACTGAAATCACAGAAATATGAGCCTTTGGCTCATGGCTGCGCAGTGTCTTTTTTGTCCCGCAGAAATGGCGGAAATGGCAGAAATTTTGTAATTTTGCAGGCAAATTTTATTAAGCAATGACTGATAATGATATAACATACCAGATAAGAGGTGCAATATACGATGTATATAAGAACCTCGGTCCTGGACTATTGGAGTCTGTCTATGAGGAAGCCATGGTCTATGAACTTGAGAAACGCGGTCTAAAAGTGGAAAGACAGAAAGATGTGCTAATACACTATGATGGCCAGATATTAAAAACTCCTTTAAGGCTGGATTTGCTGGTACAAGACAGAGTCGTGGTAGAGCTGAAAAGCGTTAAGGAGATTCAAGATGTTTTCTTCAAGCAGACAAGGACTTATCTTAGACTGTTAGGACTAAAGGTGGGAATCCTTGTGAACTTCAACACAGACGATATCCTAGTTGATAGCATTCATCGCGTAGTTAATGGGCTGTAAGCCCAATTTCCGCCATTTCCTGAGGATTCTGAGTCCTTTCTTATTATCCCGCAGAAAGAGCGGAAATATTGAGCCTTTGGCTCAGGGGTGTGCAATGTTACTCAGGTATATTTTTCCATGAGGAAAATATTTCTGCAATTTCCGCCATTTCTGCGGGACAATTAAACAATCAGTGGGACAATACCGTGTGTCCTTAGATTAAGGGTTCTGCGTGCTGCTACCGCCGTTCGATGGATTAGGTTGGGGCAGGATGGTTTTGGTGGTGGCGGTGGCCTTCTTCAGCGAGGCTTCCAGTTTAAGGTTCTTGGCAATGAGGTCACCGGTGGCACGTGCACGGAGCCTTACGCCCTTGATGTGCTTGGTCACGTTGAACTCGTCGGCATTGTCGCTACCCCCGTTGTTCTTGATGCCCAGCGAGAAGATGGCGAGGTCGGCAATCTTCACGTTCTTACCCTCCAGGAGCAACTCCTTGATGCAGCTCACCATGTCCGTGAGCATACCCTTGATGGCTCCCTTGGAATAGGGTGTGTTGTGGTTTGACATGTGGTCGGCCAGTCCGTCCAGGTTGATAGTCTCCTCGATAACGGGGAATGCGAAATACTTGCCGTAGGCCTTAGAATCTTCGTTCTTGTTCTGTTTCAATACGTAAAGGATCATAATGTTTAGTGTTTAGAGTTGAGAGTTTAGTGTTTAATGCTTCAGAGCGAAGCGATTTTAATGTTTAATTTTTAATGTTTAATGTACAGCAGCTCCGCGGTAGCTTACTTTTTACATTGCAAAGGTACAACAATCGCGAAGCGTGCTTTCCCACTTTTTCCCATTCCTCCCCATCTTTCCTCACTATTTCCTATTGTTTGTTAATCATCAACATCAACGCCGTAGTTTTCGCCGAACCAGGCTACAACGCTGGGAGGTAACACATTGTATGGGCGCATTCCCAAGGCCCATAGTTCATCCCAATGGCGTGAAATCTGATTTGCTATAGTCTTTCTATCTACATTTGCTCTGATAGCTATTTCTTGTCTTGTCATTGATTTCATAACTATATGGTTTTTGATTGCTTAATATATGGTTTACGTGTGATTAGTATGGTGTTTACGATAGCTTAGTATATAGTTTACGATAGCTTAGTATGGTACTTTTTAATGACAGATGACGGTATGACAGTGGGGTTTCAAAAGTCTCCTGCGTACATATATGCGCACGGTACGCGAAGACTCTCAGAATATAGGCGTCATACTGTCATCTGTCACTGTTTCCATTTCAGCCAGCTTACGTCGGTAGGCATCCCTCTCTACGCTCGTCCTCAATACGGCAATATAGCCGCGCTGCGATGCTGAGCGCTTGTATTCGAAGCCCAGTTTTGTGAAGGCTTGCCCAATCTTCTCCTTGCTTAGCGTATTGGCGATGTTACCACCCACCATTTGCAGGGCCATCGTAGCAGAGATGACCTGCCGGGGCTCGTCTTCCGTTGGCTTACGGAAGCACAAGTCTACAAGTTCCAGTTCAGAATGTATCGTTTCAAACTGCTGGTTATGCTCCTGCATCTTTTGGCTCTCGTTATCTGTGAACCAGTAGCGGAAGCCCTGCTGGTATAGGGCATAGGCCTGCGAGTAGATGCCTTCGTAGTCGAACGGATGTTCGCGTGGCGACTCGATGGACTCCACTTCGAACGGCATCCATCGGCGGTTACCTGTAGAGTCGCTCAGAAAATGGATGTTGTTACCTGTGCCGCAGAAGGAGGCGATGTGCGGGCGGTGTTCCGTATAGCGATCATAGGGACGTCGCTCATCCACCGACTGCATCGTCACTGCCGCCTTCAGTTGGTTCAGTTCCGAGGGGCGCATCGTGTCCAACTCCTCACAGCACACCAGTCCATACTCAGAGAGTATGATGAGGTCATCCTTCGTCATACGACTGGAGTTCGTCTTGATACGGAAATACTGTTGCAGGGGTGGCGGCAGGAGATAGTTGAACCATGTGGTTTTATACGAGCCCTGCCTGCCAATCAGGACCAG
>Ga0310786_10005934_pt1 | contig 16416 bp, 12 predicted proteins | sample AusTroGonzalo_MG_FD_203881 | JGI IMG/M metagenome (GOLD analysis project Ga0310786, IMG submission 203881) | Bovine rumen microbial communities from tropical cattle in Woodstock, Queensland, Australia - Gonzalo_03 (v2) (version 2) | ecosystem: Host-associated > Mammals > Digestive system >... | reverse complement strand
TAGACATGTTCGAGTACGTATCTATGACGAAAATACCGGAAAGAAAGTGGAAAAGATCTTTAAGAAGCGCACAGTCGCAATTATAGAAAATCCTTTCTATTCTGTAATGAATGAACCAAACTCCATGGCTGCAAGGCTTCTTCGAAAGTTATCACTTATGGATGTTGTTGATGAAAGAAATTATTCTGGTAAATTGGATTTGATTATTCAGCTTCCTTATTCAACACGAAATGAAATTAAGAGAAATCAAGCAGATAAGAGACTTAAAGATTTACAAGATCAGCTTATTAAGTCTCCTTATGGTATTGCTTATGCTGATGCTACTGAAAAGGTAATTCAGTTAAATCGTTCTCTTGAAAATAATTTCATGAAGCAGATTGAATATTTTCAGAATCTTTTGTATTCACAGTTTGGAATTACTCAGTCAATTATGGATGGAACTGCTGACGAGAATGTCATGCAGAATTACATTAATCGAACGATTGAACCTATTTGTGCAGCAATTGTAAATGAACTTAAAAGAAAGTTCTTATCAAAAACTGCAAGATCTCAGGGACAATCATTTTCTGTATTTAATGATCCATTCAGACTTGTACCTGCTACTAAGATTGCTGAACAGGCTGATAAACTTACCAGAAATGAAATCATGACTACAAATGAAGTAAGACAAAGTATTGGTCTGAAACCTTCTAGTGATCCTAAAGCAGATCAACTTGTTAATAAGAATATTAGTCAACCGAATGGTATGGGTGGTGACTATGGTCTACTCGGTATGCAAGGAGAGACCGAAGATTATGATACATCAATGCAACAATTGGATGACATTGACAGACAAATTGCAGAACTTGAACAGATGTTGTAGGAGGTGACATATATGTGGCAATATAATTACGGTCCGTATTTACAACATTATTCAAGTAAGTATTATAATCCAGAAAAAGCTCATGCATACTATGAAGCGACTAAGGAACCATCTAATAAAGTTTTTAAGAAAGATATGTCTAATGGTGGATATTCTAGTCCTTACTATGATCCAGAAAAGGCCCATGAATATTACGAGAGGACAAAACAGCTTAAAGGTAGGAAGAAGGGACAACCTACTTTAAATGATGAAGGTAGAGCAGTTGCTAAAGATGTTAAAGAAAATATTAATACAGAAAGAGATGCTAGACTCTATGAAGAAGAGGAAAGGCATCGTCAAGAACAAGAGTTAAGGTCTGATGCTACGAAACGTACTATGGAACAACATAGAATTATCATGAATCAGCGAATTACTAGTATACAGAATTTAATCAAAAGGATGCCTGAGAATGCTAAAAATGCTCAGATTCCAAAATTAAAAGCTGTTGTTGAGAAACTTCGTGAAGATAACGATAAGAAAAGAAAGAGTCTTCAAGAGAAATATCGTACAGAGACTCATGAATCTAGTGTTAAATCCAAGGAAACAAAGAAACAAATACGTGAAGAAGCTAAGAACACTTATAATGAAGAGTATGAAAGAATTCTTAACACTGCCAGGTTCCAGCAGGCTAAGAAAAAGAAAAAATAAGGAGGAAAATTCAAAATGGGAGCATCATATGACTTTAGTGGATGGGCCACTAAAAATGATCTTCTATGTGCTGATGGCAGAACCATTAGAAAAGGTGCATTTACTTCCCAGAATGGAGCAAAAGTCCCTCTTGTATGGCAGCATCAACATAATAGCGTAGACAATGTTCTCGGTCATGCTATCCTAGAAGATCGTGATGAAGGTGTTTATGCTTATGGATATTTGAATGATAATGAATCTGGTCAGATGGCTAAGGAAATCATTCAGCATGGGGATGTAGAAGCATTGTCTATTTGGGCAAATGGCCTTAAGCAGTCTCGTACTGGAGATGTATTTCATGGTAAGATCAGAGAACTTAGTTTGGTTCTCGCAGGAGCAAATCCTGGTGCATACATCGATACTGTTATTGAGCATGGTGAAGATGGCGAAGATAGTATTGAATGTTGCTATGGCGATAGTGAAATCTTGATTCATGAAGATGAGGATGAAGAAGATGAAATTATCGAAGATGACGAGATCGAAGAAGTAGATGATGAAGAAGAGGAAGAGATTGAAGATTCTGATGAAGAACTTGAGCATTCCGATTCTTTTAGTTCTATTCAGGATGTTCTCGATAGCATGACTGAAACTCAGCGTGCTGTAACTTATGCTCTTGTAGGAAGCGCAATTGAAGAAACTCAAAACAATAGAATGGAGGATAATGAAATGAAGCACAACGCATTTGAAAATGAAACTAGTCGTCAGGTTCTGTCCCACGACGCATTTAGACAGATCTTAGATCTTGGTAAGAGGGCTGGTAGCCTTAAGTCCGGTTATGAGGATTTCCTTGAGGCAAATGCTCTTTCTCATGATGATGTAGAGCCTAGCGATGATGAGCCTACGTATCCTACCTATGGTATCATGTATCCCGATATGCTCTTCCCGGAGCCTAAGAACATGAATACCCCGCCCGAGTTCATCGGACGTAATATGGATTGGGTGCAGGTTGTTATGACCGGTGTTCACCATACTCCTTTCAGCCGCATTAAGAACATGTATGCTGATATTACGGAAGATGCAGCAAGAGCTAAGGGTTATATTAAGGGTAACCTGAAGAAGGAAGAGGTATTCAGCCTGCTTAAGAGATCTACGACCCCTACAACTGTTTACAAAAAGCAGAAGATGGATCGTGATGACATCATTGATATTGTTGACTTTGATGTTCTTCAGTGGCTGAAGACTGAGATGAGAATGATGCTGAATGAGGAACTTGCTCGTGCATTCCTTATTGGTGACGGTCGTCTTATCTCTGATGAAGATCACATCAATTCCGATAACATTCGTCCTATCCTGAATGATGCAGATCTGTTTGTTATCAGATGGTCTGTAGCAGGTTCTGGAGATACCAGAGCTAAGAACTTTATCAGAGCTTCTATCAAGTCTCGTAAGAACTATCGTGGTTCTGGTAACCCTGTTCTGTTCACGACTGAGGATATGCTTACTGATATGCTGCTTCTTGAGGATCAGATCGGTCATAAGCTTTATAAGACTGAGCAGGAGCTGGCTACCGCTCTTCGTGTAAGATCTATCGTAACCGTTCCTGTAATGGAGAATATTCAGGATAAGGATGATAAGGATGTTCTTGGTATTATTGTTAACCTGAATGATTACAATGTAGGTGCTGATAAGGGTGGCGCTATCAACTTCTTTGATGACTTTGATATTGACTACAACCAGCAGAAGTACCTGATTGAGACCCGTTGCTCTGGTGCTCTGGTTAAGCCTTTCTCTGCAATCGTTCTTCGTGCAGGTGTAGCTACTCAGTCTGATGAGCCTACCATGCAGGAAGCAATGGCTCCTTACAAGGACCACAGAGATGATCCCGAGACCAATGGTAATGGCTAATAAGTAATTTAAGAGAGGAAATTCAAAATGAGATGGTATGGTAGGGTAGGATACGCTGAGCAAGTTGAGGTTGATCCTGTAAATGCTCCCAGTGTATACGAAAATGTAATTACTGAGAAGTTTTATACGGGTGATATTATGCGAAATAATCGCAGATGGAATAATAACGGATCTATCAATGGTGAAGTTACCATTTCAAGTCAGATAAGTATCCTATCTGATCCATACATCATTGATAATTTCCACAAAATTCGTTACGCAGAATTTATGGGTACTTTGTGGTGTGTTACAGAAGTAGAGCCGCAGTACCCTAGATTAGTGCTTACGTTGGGAGGTGTATACAATGGGGAACAGGCTAATCCTGGATCAGATGCTCAAGGCTCTGACTAATAATGTGTATTATCAACCGCCAACTGGCACTCTTATGCATTATCCTGCTATAAAATATAGCAGAAGTAGCATTGATATTCGTCATGCTGATGATGGATCTTATAACCAAGACACCAGTTATGAGATCATTGTCATAGATCGTAATCCGGACAGTCCGATAGTTGATGCTGTGTCTAAATTTTCTGGTATTAGACATTCTAGGCACTACACTGCGGACGGTCTGAATCACGATGTTTTCAACATTTATATCTAAAAAATCAAAATAGGAGGAATAAAAAATGGCTAAAATTGTTTGGGATCAGGCTGGAGAGAAGGTTTATGAAACTGGTACCAAGAATGGCGTTCTGTATAAGTCTAATGGTACTACTTATGACACTGGTGTGGCTTGGAATGGCCTTACTGGTGTAACGGATAGCCCTTCTGGTGCTGAACTTAGTTCTTTGTATGCAGATGATATCAAGTATGCAAACTTGCAGTCTGCAGAGGAATGGGGTGGTACGATCGAGGCATATACGTATCCTGATGAGTACAAGGAGTGCGATGGTTCTAAGGAGATGGCGCCTGGCGTATATATCGGTCAGCAGAAGAGAAAGAGCTTTGCGTTTGTATGGGTTACCACGAAGGGTAATGATACGGCTGGTAATGCTTATGGTAAGAAGATCCACATTGCATATGGCTGCTTAGCTTCTCCTTCTGAGAAGAGCTATTCTACGATCAACGACTCTCCTGATGCAATTACCTTTAGCTGGGAAGTTAAGGCTACCCCTGTTAATGTAACTGGTGGTGATCCTACCGCTACGATGGAGATCGATTCCACGAAGACTACGCCTGAAAAGTGGGCGTTGCTTGAGAGTAAGTTGTTTGGTGCAGATGGTACTATGCAGTACGTTGAGTTTACTGGAACTGCATTTGTGCAGGGTACCACGTACTATGAGAGATCTGGTGCAGGCACTTCTGAGAGTCCTTATGTATATACGCCTACTGAGGATACTTCTTACAATTCTGAGAAGACGTATTACACCTATCAGTTGGTAGGTGATGAGGATCCTACTCTGCTTATGCCGGATGAGATCATTGCTCTGATGGGTGAGGAAGCTAACCCTGGTAACGGCTGATAAGTAACAAGTTGTAAAAATTCAAAATGGAGGGGTTTAAGGGTCTCTTAGGCCCCTCTTTTTCAATCGAAAGGAGAAATCACAATGTTAGTTAAAACTATTAAATACGAGGATTACAATGGTCAGCAGAGAGAAGAGGAATTTCTCTTTAATCTTAGTAAGGCTGAACTTATTGAGATGGAACTTGGAGTAGAAGGCGGTCTCGATGCAAAAATTAAGAGGCTTACTCAGACTATGAATGGTCCCGAGATCATGAAGCTTTTCAAAGAGATCATCATGAAGTCTTATGGTATCAAATCTGATGACGGTAAGAGACTTATTAAGAATGAGCAGATTAGTCTTGAGTTTACTCAGACAGAAGCATATTCTGAACTTCTTATGGAGCTTTGTAGTGATCCTGAAGCAGCAGCTAATTTTATCAAGGCAATTCTTCCTAAAGTAAATAATCCTTTGCCTGCTCCTCCTGAGAAATAATTATGAATATTCATCCATATATAATTATTCTTCCAGATGATGAAATTTATAATGAAGATACGGAAGAGTTTATTAAGGTAAAAGGTAAAAAAGTAGTATTGGAACATTCTTTATATTCTATATCTTTATGGGAAATGATTCATAATAAATGTTTTTTAAAACATTTTGAGCATTTAACAAAAGATGAAATTGTTAGTTATATTATGTGCATGTCAATAGGTGACGATATAACTGAAGATGATGTTATATATATGCTCAGCAAATCAGAAATACAACAACAAATTGTAAGATATTTGAATAGAAAAATGTCAGCTACTTACATTAGGGAAAGCCAAAACAATAGACCAAGTACTGAGGCACAAACTTCAGAACTTTTCTATTATTTTTTGATAAAATTGCAAGCTCCAGTTGAATTGATCGAACATTGGCATATTAGTCGTCTTATTTCTCTATTAACAGTCTTTAATGCAAAAGATGATACCAAGCATAAGAGGAGCGTTAGAGAAATCATGACAGATAATAATGCCTTGAATGAGGCACGTAAAAAGCAATTAGGAACAAAGGGGTGATTAAAAATGGCTAAAATTTGTATTGATCCTGGTCATTACGGTAAGTATAATCGTTCACCAGGGGTTCCCGAGTACTATGAGAGTGAAATGGTATGGAAATTGTCCAATATGCAAAAAAGATATTTGGAGCAGCTTGGACATACCGTAATCTTAACTAGAACGAATCCAGATAAGGATCTTGCTTTAGTTACGAGAGGTAAGAAATCAAAAGGCTGTGATCTATTTATTTCAAACCATAGCAATGCTGTTGGCGGCGGAATGAATGAAAATGTAAGTTATACTGCAGTTTATCATCTTGTTGATGATACGACTACCAAAGCTGATGATATTTCTAAGGACTTTGCATATAAGATTGCTCCAGTTATTGCAAACGTAATGGGAATTGCTTACAAAGTTCTTACTAGGAAGGCTGAAAGTGATCGTAACGGAGATAAGATCAAAAATGATAATTACTACGGTGTTCTTCATGGAGCAAGGCTTGTAAATACTCCTGGTCTTATTTTGGAACACGGTTTCCATACCAATACAGCTACTGTTAAATGGCTTCTTAAAGATGAAAATCTTGATAGACTTGCTAAAGCAGAAGCTGAATGCATCAATAACTTCTTTAATGGTACTAGTGGATCTAGCAAACCGCAGGAGCCTGAAAAACCTGTCGAACCAGCAAAACCTCAAAGTAGTTCTGTTCCTTTCTTAGTTAGGGTTAAAATAGAGAATCTTAACATTCGAAAAGGTCCTGGAACAAATTATGAGAAAGTTGGCAAATTTATAGATCCTGGCGTCTATACCATTGTACAGACTATGCAGGGTCCTGGATCTAAATCTGGTTGGGGTAAGTTAAAGTCTAACGCAGGTTGGATTAGTCTCGATTTTACTGAAAAAGTATAAGAAAGGAGGTGCTATATGATCAAAATCTCAAAGAAAGGCGACTTTCGTAAAAGCTATTTGTTTTTAAATAGAAGTTTAACATGGTCACAAAGATTGCATTTAGACATCATCTGTCAAAATGGATTACATGATTTACAAGAAGCTACACCGAAAGATAGCGGAAAGACTGCAGACTCTTGGTCATATAGCATCGACTACAATTATTTGTTCAGAGGACTTAAAATCTCATTTAGTAACTCTAATATAAATGATGGTGCTCCTATAGCAATATTGTTGCGATACGGACATGCAACTAAAAATGGTGGTTGGGTGCAAGGATATGATTACATTAGTCCTGCTATAAAACCAGTTTTTGATAGAATTCTACAACTTGCATGGGAGGAGGTTACTAAGCTAGTATGAGCAGAGGGTTTGTCGATAATGAAAATGTTGTCAGCATGCAGTTTGACAACCGAGAATTCGAAAAAAATGTTCACCAGAGTCTGGGAACTCTTGATAAATTAAAACAAGCTCTTAATTTTCAAGGAGCTGTAAAAGGTGTTGAAGAGCTTAATTCTTACACAAGAGAATTAGATGCAAATACAAATATTTTAGCTTCTGCTGTTGGAGCAGTTAGTAATAAATTTTCTGCTCTAGAAATTGCAGGAATTACTGCTATAAGCAGAATTACGAATAAAGTAATTGACCTTGGTGAGAGACTTGTAAAATCTCTTACTGTAGATCAATTAGCAGCTGGTTGGTCAAAATACGAAGAAAAAATATCTGCTGTTCAGACTATTATGTCAGCAACAGCAACTACTTGGGAACAAACTGCAAATAGAATTGGGTTTACTGGAACTCAAATGGAATTTGTAAATGAACAGCTTGATAGATTGAATTGGTTTTCAGACGAAACAAGTTATTCATTTTCTGATATGACCAATAATATTGGTAAGTTTACTTCAGTTGGTGTAGAACTCGATAAAGCAGTAACAGCGATGGAAGGTATATCCTTATGGGCTGCTAAATCGGGTGTAAATGCACAAAGAGCAACAAGTGCATATTATAATTTAGCTCAAGCAATGTCAATAGGATCTGTTCAGCAAATAGACTGGAAAACCATTGAAGGTCTAAATATGGCAACTATTGAATTTAAACAAACAGCAATAGATACAGCAGTTAGATTAGGAACTTTGAAAAAAGCCGGAAAAGGAGTGTTTAAAACCCTTGCAGGCGGAGAAGTAACTGTTGAAAATGTTAGAGATAGATTAAAAGATGATTGGTTTACTTCTGATGTATTAATGGAAACTTTGGAAATATATGGTAAAGCTGCCACTAGAATATCAGAAATTAGTGAAGATTATGGTATTCAAACTACAAAGTTTCTTTCTGGAATAAAAGATTGGCAAAATGGTACTAGAGATATCACAGATATTGCAAATGATATTGAAATTGCGGTAGAGGATCTTATTCCTCTTTTTGAAGAATTAAGTTCTAAAGAATATGAACTTGGTCTATCTGCTTTTATGGCAGGACAAGAAGCAAAGACATTTAGTGAAGTTTTATCGGCAACGAAAGATGCTGTTTCAACTAAATGGATGGATACTTGGGAACTTATCTTTGGCGATTATGAGCATGCTAAAGAATTATGGTCTGGTGTTGCTGAAGAATTCTATGATATTTTTGCAGCTCCTGGTGATGCTCGTAATGAACTTCTTGAGCAGACTATGGGAAATGCATGGGATCAGGTAATTGGACGAATCAATGCAGCTGGTATTGCTACTAGCGATTTTGAGAAAAAACTTACTGAAAATTTAAGACTTGCCGGTATTCCAATCGATGCTCTTGTTAAACAGTATGGATCTCTTGGAGAAGCCATTAAGCATGTAAAAGATATTGGTCAGCATATTAGGCAAACTATTTTAAGTTTTACTGAACCAATCACTGGAAGTGTTGAAGGAATTCAAAATGCTACTGCAAAACTTGATGAATTTCAGAAGGTTGTAAATCAAGTAATTCGAGGAAATTTTAAAAGTGGTAAAGAAAGAGTCGAAAGACTTACAAAAGCTGGATATGATTATGCAACTGTTCAAGGCCTTGTAAATAAAGTTTGGGAAAAGAATAACCATACTTGGAAAGATACCACCATAACTATGGATGATCTTATAGATGTTATGGGCAAGATGTCTGACAAAGAGCTTGAAAGTATTGGAATGACTAGAGATGAGGTCAGTGCTCTTCAAGAATTGAAATTAGAAGTAGGAACTATAGGTTCAGATATTGACAATCTTATCAAGAGAGTTCACAAAAAATCTGGTAAGGAATTGATATTTAATTCCATAGCTCATGCCATCTCCGCAATTAAGAAAGCAATAGATGTTGTAAGAGGAGCATGGAGAGATGTATTTCCCGCTAAAACTTCTGAAGAACTTTATGGTTTTCTAGAAGCAATCGAAAAGATTACTGAATGGCTAGATGCAAATGATGAAACTCTTGACAAACTTAAACGAACTCTTCGTGGTATATTTTCCATTTCTGGAATTTTTAGAGATTTAATTGTAGCAGCTCTTAGAGTATTTCTTCCAGATCTTTTAGCAGGAACAAGCGAAGTTGGTGGAGGTTTATTAGATCTTACTGCTCGTCTTGGCGATGCTATATTTAATTTTAGAGAATTCATGAAATCTGGAGAACTTTTAACTAACATTCTTGGATATTTAAAAGATATGTTTCTTAAGAGTAAAGAAGTTCTTGGCGAACTTATTAAGAAAGGCCTTGAGCTTCCGGTTGTCAGCAAAATCTTAGAGGGTATTGCAGATGCTGTAGAAAAGATAAAGAAATTCTTTAAAGAACTTTGGGATATTTTCTATGATGCAATTATTGAAGATGAAACAACTGCTTTTGAAGCTCTAGTTCGAGTATTTGAAAGGCTCTACGATGCATTTAAAGGACTCGAAGAGAAGTATCCTATTCTTACAGATATTAAAGATGCATTATCTGAATTCTTTAGTAAATTTAAAGAATATGGTAAAGATGTTCTTGAAGGATTCCTTGAGGGTATTGGCGGTAAGGGATTACTTGAACAAATAAAAACCAAAATGACAGAATTTGCAGAAATGGTATATAATACCTTTGCAGATTGGATGGGAATTCATTCACCAGCAACTAAATTTGTAGAACTTGCTCTGTACTGTATTGCAGGCTTCCTCGTTGGTATTATTGAAGGAACTATTTATGTAGTTAGCGCGATTCGTAATTTTGCTAAATCTATTTACGATGAGACAACTACTTTAATGGATGAAAATCCAGATAGTCCGGTTACAAAACTTAGAAACTATATAAAAGCTGCTTTTGAAGCATTAAAAGGATTCTTTACCGACACATTAAATGCTATCAAAGCTACTATATCTAAAATTGGTGAGTATGTTAAAAATACGGATGTACTTGACAAGTTTATTGGAGCTATTAAATATATTTTAGCTTTGTTGTTTGCTTTAAGTATGATTAGACTGACTTTTGGTATTGGAAAGCTTGCTAGTGGAATAGGAGAAGCTGCAGAAAGTATCAGTGGTTTCTTTGATAGTTGGGCATTTAAAAATTATACAACCGTAGCAAAAAATATTACAATTTGTGTTGGAATTATATCTGCAGTTGTGTATTTACTTGCTAGATTAACTCCTGAACAATTTGATAGAGCTATGATAGCTTTAGCAGCATTTTCAGCATTGGTTAGTTTATTAGCTATTGTGATTTATGCTTTATCAAAAGTTACGAATAGTTTGAATAATGCTAAATTAGCTAAAAAGAATGCAAAAATCGAATTTGCAAAGGTTTGGGGTGTTCTTCAAAATGCTTCTATGATATTAGCAATAGGTATGTCGCTTTATTATATTGTTAAATCAATTGGTGAAATGAAGAATATGCTTTCAGAAAACACACAACAGTTTGAAGATGCATTACTTTTAATTGGAATAATTGCTGCCGTTTTATTTGCTGCAACTAATTACATTGCAAAAATTCAAAATGGAGCTAATACTGGAAAATTAATTGGAGTGGCAGCTGTCATATTTGCTATTTCATGGGCACTTAGTAGTATGGTAGATACCGTTAATAAATATTTCTTTAAGAAAGATAAAAATGGAAATACTGCTATTTCTATAAAAAATGTAGAGGATTTGGTTCAATTAATATCTGGTGTAATAACAGTTATTGCATTAGTAGCTAGTTTATTTACGGGTGCTGCTTTTATCATTTCAAATATGAAAACTGGAACAGCCAAAATGTTTGGTGTAGCTTCCATGATATTTATGTTAGCTGTCGGTGCCAGAATACTTATTAATGGATTAACAGAACTTATGAATACCATATTTGAAATTCATAATGAGTTTAGAGCATTTAATTCACCATGGTATGAAGAATTAGGTTTCTTTGTAAGCGTATTAATTATGATGGCTGGTCTTTTAGCTGCTCTAGTAGGTGCCGCTGCGCTTCTTTCAGTTATAATAAAGAGTAATGACATTAAAGCTAAAGGTGGTTTAATTGGAGCTGGAATATTCTTAATAGCTTTAGCGGCTGCTTGCTGGATTATTACAAAAGCTTTAGCTGAAATCGACGATGTAATATATCGTATGAAAAATCCTATAGGTTCCATTGTAACTTTAGGAGCTATGCTAGTATTACTTATAGGCGGAATATCTGCAATTGAGGCATTTTCTTCAAAAGCAAAAATAGGCCCTATTATTACATCTTTAGGTGGAATTGCTGCTATTTGTTATGTATTTGGTTTAATGGTAAATGAAATACTTAAAAATGATAACTTTTATGCAGATGATGTAGCTTCTATTGCTTGGAATATGGCTGGATCTATTTCAGTAATGATGGGCGTTGTAGCAGTTATTAATAAATTTGTATATGGTGGAAAAGATTATGATATAAAAGGATCTATAGGTCAATTAGCTGAATTAATCGGTTTAGCTATTGTATTATATTCTTTTGGAGAAGAAGTAGCTAAGTTATCGACTATAGGATGGGATAGTGTACAACCAGTAATGCAAGGTATTGTAGAAGCTATGTTATGTCTATATGCTGTTATTGAAGTAGTCGATTATATGAAAAATTTGTTTTATAAAACAAGTGGTCTTAAAGATGTATTTGGTGATTTTGATTTAGCAGTATTATTTGGTGGTATTGGTGCGGGAATGTATTTACTTGCAGAAGGTTTGGCATCTCTTCTTGCTGTTGTAAATAACACTGAAGATTATGGAACTAAGATGAGGCATATATGGGAATTCATAGCGGCTATATTGGTTTTACTCGGTATATTTATAACCGTTATGGCAAAAATAGCTGAAGCATCTAAAAATGGTGTAGCTATGATTGCTCTTGTATTTGCTGCTATGGGTATATTTATGCTAGGTTTAGCTGCACTTTTAGCTGCTATTAGTTATTTCGTTGAAAATGAAAAATTATCTGGATTTTTTGAAAAAATACTTGGATGGATTGATAAAATAATAGCAGGAATAATAGAAGCTATTGGTTGGCTTGGAAAATTGTTTCAAGTTCATGAGGGTGCTGTAGTAATAGATCCAAAAACTGGAGAATGGATATTAAACCCTAATGCCGGTGCTGTATCTCCTTGGAGTAATTCTTCATCAAAATCATCTAACGATGATACTGAAAAAAAGAAAAAACAAAAGCAATATGAAAAAGATCAATGGTTTATAGAACAGTATGGCGGACCTAATAAATCAGGATCTCGTCCAGCTGGTCCAAATGATGAAATTATTCAAGGACATACAATCAACATTAATAAAGCTCAAGGACTTATTTTTGAAGAAGGAATTCAAGTAGCATCTGCTGGCATGTTAGCTGGTGGTAGAAGTACTAAATTAGTAGAAGTTCATCCTGAAAATTTATTAAACTGGGGAACTGATGAAGTTATTGATGCACTTGGTAGCGTTGAAGAGGGTATTAAAAACTTAGAAGATTCTATGTATATGCCTAATAAGGGTGGCGGAGTTAGTACCTATAAGACAGTAACCACTATTCCCGATAAATTAACAATGGCTAATGATATGATGAAAGGTTATAATGAATGGAAAAAAACTGGTGATTGGACTGCTCTTTTATCGTTAGCTGGTGACATTAGTGATGATCCAGAATTGCAAAAAACTTTACTAACTTACACTAAAATGATAAGTGATTCAACTAGTCAAGGTATATCTCTTGGAACTGAAGCTAATTATCTTAAAATGGTTGATTATCTTAAACAAGCAGGTGTTGATGAAGAAACTATGAAGCTATTTCAGAATTATGGTTATGATTATGGTACTGAATTTGGTAATTATTTTTATGAAGGAACTACTAATACTATAGAAGATAAAATAAAAACCAAAATGGCTATGGAAAACGATTTATTTCACATGCCTGGTATGACAAGTATTACTAAAGATTGGGAAATTAATAAAGTTATCGGGACAACACCTAATTATGATATTTTTGGTATGAGTGGTCTTGGCGGATTTGGAAACACAGTTGTTCAATTCCCTGAAAAGATGGAAACAACCTCTCCAGATGTTGTAAAAGCTATTGAGACTAGTACTGCAACTTTAAATACTGGAATCAATGGTCTCTATACTAAGATTAAAGGACTTTATGTAAGACTTGACACTGGTGCTATGGTTGGCAGTTTATCACCATACATCAGCAGAGAAATTAAAGGATATGTAGATCAATATGCAAGATAAGAGGAGGTGATTAAATGTATCATTCTATAACTTTTGGTGACAAAAATACTTGGGACGATTGGCATTTAATCCCCGAGTCTAGACCAGTTCTTCTTCCACCTGATATGAAAACTTCGTATGTGGAAATACCTGGAACTGACGGTCATATTAACTTATCAAAAACTCTGACGGGCGAAATGATGTATAAAACCCGTCAGGGTACTTTAAAATTCTATGTAGAAAATGGTTATAAAGATTGGGCTGTTTTATATTCTGAAATAATGGATTATCTTCATGGACAAGATATGAAAATTATTTTGGAAGATGATCCATCGTTTTATTATGAAGGAACTGTTTCTGTAAATAAATGGGCTTCAGAGCCTCATCGAAGTGAAATATCGATTGACTACGATGTATATCCATACAAAATTGATATGCTTAGTAGTGCAGATGAATGGCTCTGGGATCCATTTAATTTTGATATTGGGGTTATTAGAGAATATAACAATGTAAGAGTAGACGGAACTTGGTCTACGAATTTTATTGGTAGTAGAAGACCTATGATTCCTACCTTTAAAGTTACTTTGGATAATTCTTCTGTTCCTATTTCTCTTACTTGGTCAAAGATTCCTGATAAGACTTTTGGTCTTTCAAATGGAGATAATAAACTTCCAGATATCAAAATAAAAGATGAAACTACAGTTATGACTTTTACAGGTCATGGAATTGTATCAATTGATTACAGGGGAGGTAGCTTATAATGTATGAAATCTATGCAGATGATATTTTAATCTACTCCCCTGATTTAATATCAGATAAACTTTATATTACAAATCCAACTTATGAAAAAGAAGTAAATAAGTCTGGATCTTGTAGATTCAGTATATTTCCAGAAAACCCTTACTATAATCACTTGAAGGCTTTAAAAACAAGAATTGTAGTAAAAGACAATGGTCAAGAGGTATGGCGAGGAAGAATCTTAAATATGACAACAAATTTTGATAAAACTAAATCAGTTTCTTGTGAGGGAGTTCAGTCATTCTTTGTAGATTCTATTATAAGACCTTTTAAGCATACCAAGACCATGGCTGATCAATTTCGATATATTATTGATAAGCATAATGAAGAGGTTGAGGATTTTAAGAAATTTACTGTTGGTACTATTGATGTTGATGATCCTTATGGAAGCAAGGAATGGGAAAAAACAGGATATAGTACTGCAAAAGAAAATATTGAAAGTATTCTTTCCGATTATGGTGGATATTTTGTAATAGGCTGGAACGGAACTCAAAATACCATATCATATAGAAAGAATCCAGCAAAAACTACAAATCAGGCTATTGACTTTGGTGAGAATCTTTTGAATTTAACAGATACAGTGAATCCTTCAAATGTATTTACAGTTTTAATTCCAACAGGCCATGATGCTAATGATAATCCAATTGATATTAAGCCAATTAATGATGGCAAGGATTACATTGAATCTGAAGAAGGAATTAATTTGTATGGAAGGGTTACCTATCAACATGAGTTTAGTGAAACAATTTCCTCGGCAAGTGATCTTTTGCAAAAAGGAACTGATTTCTTAACCAAAAACATTAAAGCATCAAGAACTATTTCGGTAAAAGCAATAGATTTACATATGCTTGATGCTACAGTTGATAGAATTGATGTGTTTGATTTACTTAAAGTGCGTAGTGAACCGCATGGAGTTGATGAGTATCAAATGTGTACAAAAATCAAAATAGATTTGCAAAGTCCTGATAATAATGAATATATTATTGGAACAGTGCCAGAAGGTATTGAAGCAGTTATTGCAGGTACATCTTCTGTAAGTATTTCAGGCGGTTCATCACTTCCAAATGGTGATAATGTACAATATTAGGAAAGGAGGTCAAAATAAATGTCAATTACATATCAAAATACACAGATTCTTACATTAGCTTATGAATCTGTTGATGTAAGTACTGCAACGTATTCTAGTCAAATTGTTTTTCAAAGAAATGCATCTATTGATATTTATGGTTCATTTACTATTTCAGCAAGTAGTGTAGCACCACCTCCTTATGATGAAAATGGAAATAACTATGATACTCCTGCTCCTCTTGCAACTGATGAGAAGACAATTAGTCTCGGTGATGTTACGAACTATGATTATATTGTCTTTAAATGGAATAATACAGGAAGTTATGTTCCTTATGGTTCTTGCAGTGCTACAGCGACTATTGGAGAGGAAACAATTACTCTTTTTGATCAAGCAGGTAGTGCTAAGCAAAAAACTAAAATAGATGTTAAAGATTTATCTGGTGTATATTCTATTAAATTTAAAGTTACTGCAAAATCAAATTCTACATATAGAGGATATGGTTGTGGTTCTACTTTAAATGTAGAATATGTACAAGGAATTATTGGCACTGGAGAAACTCCTACTGGTGTATCATTCCCGAATTTCCAAGTTGGTAAAGTTGATTCCTTTGCTCCGCCACCATATGTTAGTCCTACAGAGCAATATAACATTAATGGTTATGAAGGAGCTCCTGTATATGAAACATATACTTTGGATCTTGGAGACGTTACTAACTATAGCACTTTAACATTTACATGGGATTCTTGGGATCCAGATGATCCGGATGATCCTACTACAAAAACAGGTTCTGGTTATAATTCTAGAGTTGTTGCATACTATGAAGATCCTTTATCTCATCAGAGAGTATATCTGTTTGATGAAACGACTCATGGTATGAATAATAGAATGACAGATACTGCAACGGTTGATCTAAGTCAGTTATCAGGAAGTGTACAGTTTAAAGTGACTGTTGGAGCTATTTCTGGAAATGATTATGCTC
>Ga0310786_10005932_pt1 | contig 16417 bp, 13 predicted proteins | sample AusTroGonzalo_MG_FD_203881 | JGI IMG/M metagenome (GOLD analysis project Ga0310786, IMG submission 203881) | Bovine rumen microbial communities from tropical cattle in Woodstock, Queensland, Australia - Gonzalo_03 (v2) (version 2) | ecosystem: Host-associated > Mammals > Digestive system >... | reverse complement strand
CAGCGGAAGGATATAATAAACTGGCCCTCGGGCATCATCGGGAAGACGCCATTGAAACGCTGCTGATGTCATTAATATACGAAGGCCGCTTCCATACATTTCATCCGAAAACAACCATGAGCCGTACAGGCATTACCGTAATCCGCCCGCTTATCTACCTTCCCGAAAGTCATGTAAAACATATGCTACATGCGCTTAATCTGCCGGTTGTTTCTTCACCCTGCCCTGCAAACGGTGAAACACGGCGTGAAGAAATGAAGGATCTGCTCCGCAGCATACGGCAGTTGTATCCGGACATCAATGAACGGTTTTTGCACGCGCTCAGGCAGGATCATTATGATCTGTGGCAGAAAGAGCCTGTCAGCAGCAAAGATGATTGATAATCGTTTTCTCAGAATTTTTTAATCCGTTTTTTCTTTCTTTTCAATACCTGTTGTGATATACTTTTTAAGATCATTATTAAGGAGTTTGTATTGACTGTGTCCAGCAAGAATCCTAACAGCAACAAAAAATCCGGCGGTCTCGGTTTTATTATCACGCTGCTGATCTGTTCATCCGTTTTCAACTTCCATATCGGCGGTATTATTGCCGGCGTTCTTCTTGGCCTGGGTATCGGTAAGCTTGCAAGCATCATGGGCAGTGGGCTGGATACTACCACCCATAACCGGCGTGACCGGGAAAGAGAAGCTCGTGAACAGGCCGAGAAGCAACGGCTTGAACAGGCCCAGCGTGAACAGGCCGAAAAGGAAGCCCGTATAAAGCAGCAGGAAAACGCAAGGCGTATTCCCCTTACAGGCGACAAGATTGCTGATCAGGTGATTACAACCGGGCAGGATATGCTTGAAACGATCCGTAAGGAAAATGCCGCGATCCCTGATCAGGAGCTTTCCAGGCAGATGGATGATCTGAGCATCAAATGCGAGCAGATTTTCCGCACGGTTTCAGAATCACCTTCCAAAGCGCCTCAGGTCAGGAAATTTATGAATTATTATCTTCCGACGACGCTGAAAATGCTTGCGAATTATCGGACCATGGAACAGCGCGGTGTTTCTTACGGGGAAATGCGGCAGGCCAGAGACACTGCCGTTCACGGTATGGATTTGATTCTGACAGCCTGTCAGAAACAGATTGATAACCTGCATCGTGAAAACATGCTTGATATCTCTACAGATATTGATGTCCTTGAACAGATGCTGAAACGTGACGGATTCACAGAAAACGAAATTGTCGGTTCCGCCAGAACAGCCGCTGAAGCTCAGATGCGTTATTCCTCTGCTCCCGTAATGAATTTCCCTGATGAATCATCACATACTGAGCCTGAAAACAAAGCTGAATCACAACACATTCAGCAGGAATAATCCATTTTACAGAATACAGACAGGAGGAAAAAACAATGTCCGAATCCAATCCTATGCCTCAGCTTTCTCTCGCGCCTACCGCTCCGGTTCCTGAAGTTGCACCGGCATCCGCTGAAAGTATTCAACAGGCGGCCCCTGTCGAAGAGAAGGCTCCGGGTCTGGATGAAAGCCAGCTCACAGAAGCTGAAAAGAAAGCAATTGACGATTTTATTCAAAAGGTCGATATTACCAATCCGGATCACGTGCTTCTCTTTGGTGCAGACGCCCAGAAAAGAATCGCTGATTTCTCACAGACAGCCCTGGACGCTGTTAAAACACAGGAAACCGGAGAAGTCGGCAATATGCTTGTTAACCTGGTAGCTGAACTGAAGGGCTTCCAGAAGGATACGGAAGAGCCCAAAGGACTGTCCAAACTTTTCAGCAAAGCACAGGACCGGGTAGTCCGGATGCAGGCAAGATACAACAAAGTCTCCGTCAATGTGGAAAACATTGCTTCTTCCCTTGAGGGGTATCAGGCACAGCTGCTGAAGGATGTCGCGATGTTTGATCGCCTTTATGATCAGAATAATGATTATTTCCATCAGCTGACGCTCTATATCATTGCAGGTGACAAGAAGCTCAAGGAAATCCGGGAAACCGAACTGAAAGAGCTGATGGAAAAGGCTGCCGCAAGCGGAGACGCAATGGATGCGCAGAAAGCCAATGATCTTGCAGCCCAGTGCGATCGTTTTGAGAAGAAACTGTATGATCTCAAACTGACCCGTCAGGTTGCCATCCAGATGGCGCCTCAGATCAGGCTGCTGCAGAATAATGACAGCCTGTTGGTTGAACGTATTCAGTCTACCCTTTCCAACACGCTTCCTCTCTGGAAAAGCCAGATGGTACTTGCTCTGGGAATGCATCATTCCCAGGAAGCCCTTAAAGCCCAGACTGCTGTAACAGATATGACCAACGAACTCCTCAAGCAGAATGCGCAGGCCCTCAAGATCGGCACCATCCAGACCGCCAAGGAAGCTGAACGCGGTATCATTGATATCGAAACACTGATCCAGACAAATCAGGACCTGATTGATACAATCAATGAGGTCATGGATATCCAGTCCCAGGGACACGCCAAACGACTTGAAGCTGAAAAGACGCTCTACACCATGGAAGCTGAGCTGAAGAAAAAACTGCTTTCAACAAGGCTGTAATCACACTTCTGACCGGCTCGGCATGTTATTTCAGATGCCGTGCCGGTTTTCATTATGAAAGGACCGGAACTACATGCGGATTATCGGAATCACCGGCAGTATTGCCTGCGGAAAATCCACAGTCAGCAGGCATTTGATCCGTAAAGGATTCCCGGTTATCGATGGTGATCTGTTAGCCAGGCAGTTGACTGTTTCCGGCGGAGAAGCCATGGGGGATATTCGCTCTGCCTTCGGTAATGATTATATTCTCCCGGACGGATCCATGAATCGTCAGGCTATGGGGCAGCTCGTTTTTTCTGATCCCCGTGCCCGGGAAAAACTCGATCGGGTCCTTGCACCGTATTTACGCGCTGCTGTTACTGAAAGCATTGAACAGCTCCGGATGCAGGGAGTCAGGCTCTGCTTTCTGGATATGCCGCTTCTTTTTGAAAAAGGATATGATCGATACTGTGATACAGTATGGTGTGTATGGTTGCCCGAAAACATCCAGATGCAAAGGCTGATGTCCCGGGATGGTTTTACTGGGGAAGAAGCCCTCAGCCGGATGCGTGCTGTCATGTCCTCTGATGAAAAAGCGGACCTGTCTTCTGTGATTATCGACAATTCCGGCAGTGAAGAAGAAACGCTCCGATATGTGGATGATCTGCTTCTTCGTGAAATGAACCGTATGGACAGCATTCCGCGCAGGAGAAGAATATCAGATAACGTTCCTGTTTCTCTGCCTCAGTCGTCTGTTCCGGCCGTTCAGCAGGAAAACATGTCTGTGGAAAGGCCTGATTCTTTCAGGAAAAAAGCAACTTCCCGAAAAGCCGCATGGACGTTGCCCGCTCCTGTTAAAGCAGCACTGATCGGACTGAGCATTTTTCTCGCTTTGGCTTTCACTGTCCAGATCTGGATGAACGCATATCTGGTACGTTCCCGGCAAAAACATGAAGCTGAACAGAAAGCTATTGATGAACAGTATCCGCTTCAGTACAGGGATTTGATCGTCAGTATTTCAGGAGAGTACAACCTGTCACCGTCTCTTGTTGCGGCAGTCATCCGCAATGAGAGCTCATTCCGCCCTTCTGTTGACTCTTCCGTCGGCGCACGCGGGCTTATGCAGTTGATGCCGGATACCGCCGATTGGGTCGCAAAGAAGATCAGGCTGGAGAATTATCAGCCGGAAATGCTGTACGATCCGGAGACCAATATTCGTCTGGGCTGCTGGTACCTCAGTTACCTCAGTTCACAGTTTAATGGAAATCCCTATTGTGTTGTCTGTGCATATCATGCCGGGCAGGGAGAAATCAAAACCTGGCTGGCCAATCCGATATACAGTACTGACGGGCTGACCCTCAATCCGGAAAACCTTCCGGATGAATGGGCCACAAAACAATATGCGGGGAGAGTGACAAGGGATTATGGAATCTATCAGGCGAAATATTTTCAGCAGAATCTGCTGTCTGATCCTTCTGATCCTGCTGCTGTTTCGGATTGATTCAGCACTTGGAGAAAACGTCGGCAGCAGTCTGACAGTCGGGATCCAGAGCACGAAAACCCTGACAATTCGTCCTCTTGAGCCGCTGGAAAGAGATATGCTGTCGGTTTACAATGTTATCTATGAAAGCCTGATTACTATTGATGACAATTATCTTCCTCAGGGTTGTCTTGCGGAAAGCTGGGAAGAAAGTTCCGGAGGAAAGGTCTGGACTTTTCATTTGCGCAGCGATATTCGGTTTTCAGACGGTACACCGGTTACAGCTCATGATGTTGTGGCTTCCGCCAATTTCATTCTTGAAAAAGCCAGAGATGAAAACATTACAGATCATGGGTTCTACAGCAATCTGAATTATTTTGTCGACAGAATATCAGCGAAAGATGACAGGACGGTTGTCGTTACGGCAAAGTCACAGAAAAACAGGGTTCGTACAAATTTCGGCATCCTGTATGAAATGACTTTTCCTGTCGTTCCCGCTGCTCAGGTCAGCATGGATAATCCTGTTGGCAGCGGCCCTTATACCGTCACCCAGTTTGTAGCCGGTGATTATATGACACTGGAAGCAAATGCGAACTGGTGGAAAGCACAGCCATCCGTACGGCAGATCATGCTTACTTTTCATGAAACACCTTCATCTGTTATCGAAAGCTATGAATATAACCGGGTTGATACGATTTTTACGCGTTCCCTTGCCAGTTCGCAGTATAAAACAGGAACCCTCTCGGTTACGATGAGTTACCGCACTTCCCAGCTTGAATGCCTGTTGATGAACAATTCCAATTCGCTGATGACTCCGGAAGTCCGGAAAGCTATACGTTATGTAATTGATAAAAAGAAGATTATCAATAATATATATTCCGGCCTGGCCGTTGAAACAAATTTCCCCTTTTTCCCGGGAACATGGATGTATAATGACAGTCTGGATTCCCAGTTTACACAGAATACAGAAGAAGCAAAAAAACTTCTTGAAAGCGCGGGCTGGGAAGATCTGGATGATAACGGCATTCTGGATCGTGTTACCGCGGACGGCACAACGAAAAAACTTAAAATCAAGTTGTTTGTTTATGAAGAGCCGGATAACGATGTCCGTCTTGAAACCGCGAATATGATTGCCGAATGGCTTGCTGAAATCGGCATAGAGTGCACGGTGGAACCTATGACAATGGCCAATGTAACAGAAAAACTGTCTGCCGGCTCATTTGACCTGGCTCTTGTTGCTTATTCCATGGATGTATGTCCGGATCCGGGATTTATGATGATGAGCGGAAACACGGGTAATTACTGCCGTTATCGCAGTGAAAAGATGACTGAACTGTGCAATCAGCTCAGAACCAAAACCACGCAGGAAGAATACAGGCAAAAACTGATGGAAATCCAGGCGCGTTTTGCTGAGGACTGTCCTTTCGTTTGCTTATATTTCAGAACAGGAAATGTCCTTTCGCGTTATATGTATACCACTTGCCGGGATGTGCGTGAATATGAGCTTCTGCGCGGAATAGAAAGCTTTACGCGCTGAGATATTTCAGGAAAAAGGAGATCATCGAATGGAATGGATTGAATGGATAGTCCATACGAATACCGAAGGGGCTGATCACGTTTCTGACCTTTTAATGGAATATGGAGCATCGGGAACAATGATTGAAGACCGCAATGATATTCCTGATCCATCCAGGCCCAATGGAATATGGGAAATCATCGATCCCCTGCTTCTGGAAAATATGCCCGATGATGTTCTTGTCCATGCATGGTTTGAATCTGAAAAAACACCCCCTTCTCTCAGTGAGACAATCCGGAACCGTCTTGCGGAACTTTCTTCCGGTACAGATGCATACGGTTCATTGCGTCTCGAATTACGTTCTGTCAATGACAGCGAATGGTCAGATGTATGGAAACAATACTTCAAACCTTTTCACGCTTCTGATCATCTGGTTATTAAACCGACATGGGAGTCTTTTGATCCCGGCCCGGAGGATATAATCATCGAAATAGATCCAGGTATGGCCTTCGGCAGCGGCACCCATGAAACCACATCCATGTGTCTGTCATTGCTTGAGCAGTCAATATCCGGCGGTGAGGAAATCATAGATGTCGGTACCGGCAGTGGTATTCTCGCTATCGGAGCCGCTCTCCTGGGCGCCGGACATGTCCTTGCGATCGATATTGATCCTGACGCAGTTAAAGTTGCCGCTGAAAACATTATCCACAATCACGTCTCGGACCGGATTGATGTTCAGCAGGGCAATTTGCTGGATCATGTTTCTGCTGTTTGTGACATCTGCGTGGCAAATATTATATCCGACGTAATCATCGCTTTTGCTGCACCGCTGAAAGCTCATATCAGGCCAGGCGGCCTCTTCATTTGCAGCGGGATTGTATCCTCCCGTGCGGATGAAGTACAGCTGGCACTGGAAAATGCTGAATATGAGATCATCAGGAAAGCTGTCAAAGGCGAATGGGTGGCTTTCCTTTGCAGGAGGAATCCTTAATGCATCGTTTTTATGCCGATCCTTCCCTTTCAGATCCGGAACATATATGCCTGTCTGCCGAAGACGCAAAACACGCGCATACGGTACTTCGTCTGAAACCGGGACAATTGATTGAACTTATTTATCAGTCTTCTTTGTGGGAAGCAAAAATCATCAGTTCTGACAGTCACGAAGTCCGTGTCAGTATTCTTCGTTCCCTTCCCTCCGCTGAGCCATCCCTCTCCATCACGCTGTTCCAGGGGCTTCCGAAATCTGATAAAATGGACTGGATAGTTCAAAAAGCCACTGAAATCGGTGTGACCCGGATTGTTCCGGTAATCATGGAGCGATGTGTGGCAAAAACAGATCCGAAAAAAGAATCCCGAAAATCAGACCGCTGGCGTAAGATCATAAGGGAATCCTGTAAACAATGCGGAAGATGTGTGGTTCCCGAACTTCTTGAGCCTTGCACTCTGCCCCAGCTGAAAAACGTGGTTCCCATGCCTGAAATAAACATTGTATCATGGGAAGAAACTGTCGGCTACGGGCCTTGTTCTTTCTGTCAGGATCACATTAATCTTTCATCTCTTGGTATTCTGATTGGGCCGGAAGGCGGTATTGATCGGAAAGAGATTGAATACTTACGGTCTTTGGGTTTTATTCCGATTACGCTTGGAAAACGTATTCTGAGAACCGAGACCGCCGGACTTGCCGCTGTAACAGCGATTCTAAGCCTTTACGGAGAAATGGATTCATGAAATCAATTGCCGCACACACTCTGGGATGCAAAGTAAATCAGTATGATACGCAGGCCATGCTGGAATTATTTATCAGCCGGGGGTATCAGGTGGTTTCGTTTGATGATCCTGCGGATATATACCTTTTGAATACCTGTACCGTTACGGGAATCGGTGATAAAAAATCTTTCCAGTTGATTCGCAGAATCAAACGTGATCATCCCGATTCTTTTCTGATTGTCTGCGGATGTATGGCTCAGCAGCGCGGTGAAGAGCTTCTTTCATGTGGCGCTGATCTTGTGCTGGGAACACAGCGCAGAAGTGAGATCGTTGATTTGGTTGACCGGGCCCGGAGCCTCGGAAAACCGCTGTGTGCCGTTACGCCGCTGACCTCCTGCATCCCTTTTGAACGTTTGTCCATTTCATCCCAGAATGAACATACGCGTGCAAGCCTGAAAATACAGGAGGGTTGCAATAACAAATGTACTTACTGCATTATTCCTGCAGTCAGGGGGCCGATACGTTCAAGGCCATTGGAGGATATCCGCAGCGAAGTCCTGCGTCTTCGTGATGCCGGCTATCGTGAACTGGTCCTGACCGGCATACATCTTTCTTCTTACGGACTGGATCTGAATAAGTCTGTTTCCTTACTGGATGTCATTCAGGCTATTCAGGATATTGATGGAATATTACGTATCAGGCTGGGCTCTCTGGAACCTACAGTCGCAACGCCGGCCTTTGCTGCCGCCCTCAAAGACGCAGGCAAGATTTGTCCGCAGTTTCACCTGGCCCTGCAATCCGGCAGTGACTCTGTCCTCAGGCGTATGAAACGCCGGTATAATACTTTACAATACATTAACGGCATTGAAAATCTACGTTTGGTATTTCCTCATGCCGCTTTCACTACAGATATCCTCACCGGTTTTCCCGGTGAAACCGAAAGTGAACTGAACGAAACCAAATCCATGATCACACGTATCGGTTTTGCGCGAATTCATGTATTTCCTTATTCTCCGCGTCCGGGTACGGAAGCCGCCCTTATGCCAGGCCAATTATCTTCTGCCGAAAAGGAAAAACGCGTACGTGAACTGATTTCTTTGGGAGACCGGGTTTCCGGTCGTTATCTGGACTCCTGGATCGGACAGGAAGCAGTGATTCTTCCTGAAGAAAAAACAGAAGGCTGCTGGGAAGGCTATACGCCGGAGTATATACGGGTTCGTCTCAATGCTGAAGCAGAATGCGTTCCTGGTATTCCTGTCCGCGTCAGGCTTAAAACCGTTTCACGCCGCTCTGCTGGCGGTTTGATCATATCGGAAATTATTAAATAGAAAGGAATCAAACAAAATGGAAAACTGTCTCTTCTGCAAAATCATGAACGGTGAAATCCCTTCCGCCAAAGTTTTTGAAAACAGGTATGTCTATGCATTCCGGGACATTAACCCACAGGCACCCGTTCATATCCTTGTCATTCCCAAAAAGCACTTTTCTTCTCTGAATGATACCGAGCATGCTTCCGACAGCGATCTGGCAGAATGCTTGCGCGCGATCCGTTTGATTGCTGCTCAGGAAAACCTGGCAAATGGTTATCGGGTTGTCTCAAATTGCGGTCCGGACGCCTGTCAGTCTGTACAGCACCTTCATTTCCATATTCTCGGCGGACAGCAGATGGCTGACAAAATGGTATAACCTGCAGGCTGATGGTACTCATTTTCCTGTGATGCCAATACAATAATGAACGATTACAGAAAAAAAGTTGACTCTGTTTCTCTTTGGCTGTATAATACAAAATGGTTTTGTTGATTGTTTCTTGTTAACTGTCGGCAAACCATTGTATTGAGCGAGGGGAGGGATAACAGTGTCCGAGGTACGTATCCGCGAAAATGAGTCCCTGGAAAGTGCGCTCAAACGGTTTAAGCGGCAGTGCGCCCGCAGCGGCGTTCTCCAGGAAGTACGCAAGCGCGAGCATTACGAAAAGCCCAGCGTTAAGCGTAAGAAAAAAGCTGAAGCCGCACGTAAGCGCAAATGGTGATTTGGCAAAGCACCCCTCTGAAATGAGGGGTTTTTTTCATAAATATATCAATCGGTTAAATTCCCCTGAAGCCTTGTCAGCAAAGTTCTCTTCTGGTATAATCTGTATATGATCTGAAGAAAAGAGGATTTCATGGTTTATACGTTTGAGTTGATCAAACATGCAAACATACGATACCGTGATTCGCTTTGCCTGTTGGCTCAATTTGAATTGTCTGTCATGCTGCAGTCAATATCCGTTGAAGCGGAAATCATCGCAGAGACAATCGGCGGCGCTCAGTTCCTGACATTCGAAAGCAGGGAACTCTCAGAAGATGAGCTGTCTTATCTTTCAGGTCACAGTGCCATTGTTTTTATGGCTTCCCGGCAGGGACTTCTGCTTAATCCGTTGTCTGTACCTTCACCTTCCTATCTTTCGGAAGATCTGCCTGAAGTCCTGAAATACAAAGGCAAAACCAGCGTAACATTCACTCGGATGATGATTAATGTTGCGTTATCCCTCTCCTCCTGCCAGCCAGAGGAGAAAACACGTCTGCTGTTTGATCCTTTATGCGGTAAAGGAACAACCTGTTTCTGCGCTTTGACAGCCGGGATGAATGCTGTCGGGCTTGATGTAAACAGGAAAGAAATAAAGGAAGCTTCCGATTATTTTTCCAGATACCTGAAGTTTCATAAACTGAAGCATACGGTATCAGAACGTTCTGAAACGGTCGGGAAAGAAACAGTTCCATTGACTGAATTTACTTTTGCCAATACGAAAGAACGATTTCATCAGGGTGATAGCCGTCATTTAACTTTAGCCTGCGCTGATTCCGGTTTTTCATTTTCTCTTTTCCGCCGCCATTCCGCTAATCTGCTGGTTGCTGATTTCCCTTACGGCGTTCAGCATGCTGCTTCTGCCGGAAGCCGTCCGGAACCCCTTCAGGTTTTTCTTCACCGGATACTTCCTGCCTGGAAAAGCTCTCTTTCCGCAGGCGGTATTGCCGCGTTGAGCTTCAATTCTTTGACGCTGCCTTCTTCGGTTGTACGGAAAGAGTTCCGGCAAGCCGGATTTATTCTTCCTGATCAGGAGATTTTTGACCATCTTGCACATCATGTGGAACAGGCAGTTGTCCGAGATGTAGTTTTCGCTTTAAATCCCAAGGAGGTATAAACAAAATGACCCAGCAAGAACTCAATCAGTTAACGGTGCTTCAGCTGCGTAAGCTGGCAAAGGATCATTCCGTGACCCTCAGTTCCGGAATCGGAAAAACAGGAATCATTGAAAAACTGCTTCCTGTTCTTTCTGCCATTCCCGACATTGCCAGGAATACAGATGACACCGACTCTGATATCCTTTCGGAGCCAAAGTATCAGGCTGCGTGGCATAATTCGGATGCACCCAGGTACAGCGCCAAACCAGCTTATCAGGCCTCCCCTTCTGTATCTGCAAGGCCTGCCTGGCAAAGCACCACTCCTTCCGGGCAGCATATGACCATGGAACAGCAGCATGTTCAACCGCTTCGCCAGGGTGGGTTTACGCCCCGTTTCGGCCCGGCCGCGTCCATTCCTGCTGTTTCTTCATCCTCCCATACGGAACCGCCCGAGGAATCTTCCCGTCCGCAGGCAGCTTCTCCGCTGCCTGAAAAACGCGTTTCTCCTCCGGATTCCGGATTTGGACCGCGCTCTTTCGGCCCGATTTCCAATCCTCAGTCCCGCGGCAGTGAACCCTTTTCCCCGATTATGCCCCAGGATACCGGTATTACCGCTCCCACACTCGAGGAATTGCTTGCATCCGGCGAGTATGAAGAAGGAAGCGGCATCCTTGAGCTGCATCCTGATGGCTATGGTTTCCTTCGCAATTCGTCTTACCAGCCTTCCACTAAAGATATCTATGTTTCCATGGCACAAATCCGGCGTTTCGGTCTTCGCACCGGAGATATGATTAAGGGCAAAATCAGGCCTCAGCGTGAAGGCGATAAATATGCGGCCCTTCTGTATATATCCAGTGTCAACGACATCCCGGAAGAAGAAGCTTTTAACAGGCCTGCTTTTGATGAGTTGACTCCTGCCTATCCTTCCCGCAGGATTTCACTGGAAAGCAAAGACAGCAAATCTTTCCCTGATATGCGCCTGATTGATCTGATCGCGCCTCTTGGGTTTGGCCAGAGAGGGCTGATGCTTTGCCCGCCCCAGACAGGGAAACTGGATATCATGCAAAATTTCGCGAAGGTCGTTTGTGAAAACTATCCCGATGTCAGTGTACTTATGCTGCTGATCGACGTTAATCCGGAAGATGTTACACTGATCAGGGATTCTGTCCCCTGCACAGTGCTTGCTTCCACTTTTGATCAGCCGCCCGAAGCTCATCTCCGGCTCTCGGAAATTGTGCTTGAACGTTCAATGCGGCTTGTTGAGCAGCAGAAAGACGTTATCCTGATTGTTGACAGCCTGACACGTCTTGCTAAAATATATACCACTGCTGCAGCTCAGCAGGGCCGCAGTCTGCCAGGCATGGTGAATCCAACCAGCCTGTTCCGTGCGAAACGTTTATTCGGTGCGGCCAGGGCCTGCAAGGAGGGCGGCAGCCTCACTGTTCTGGCTGCTATGGATATTTCAACAGGATCCAAAGTGGATGATTCTGTTGTCGAAGAGTTTAAAGGCACTGCAAACATGGAACTGATGCTTGATCAGAATGTTGCCAGGGCCGGCGTTTCTCCCGCCCTGAATCTGCAGCACAGTTATACGAAAAATGCCGATATCCTTCTGGATGACCGCCAGAAAGAAGGCCTTTCCCTGATCAGGACCATGCTGGGCAACACTTCATCCACTGTGGCAATCCCTCAGCTGGTATCCATGATGGAAAAAACAGATACAAATGATGCTCTTTTGCTGAAGATGAAAGACTGGTTTGCGCTCATGAATCGTTAACCGGAGGAATATATGGACACTGTTTATGTGATTGGCCACAGGAATCCGGATACAGATTCCGTTGTTTCTGCCATCGCTTACGCTTCTCTGCGCAATTCTCTGGGTGGCGAACATTATATTCCCGCCCGTTACGGGCATCTGAATACCGAAACCTCTTTCCTGCTGGAGCGTTTCGGATTCCAGTCCCCCGTATATCTTCGTACTGTCAGAACACAGGTATCAGATATTGATTATGACACGCCGCCTACCCTCGGCTCTTCCGTGCCTGTTTCCTATGCGTGGCAGGTTCTGCATAATGCGGACAACCGCGCCTCTGCTTTACCGATTATTGAGGAAGACGGTCGTCTCTTTGGCCTTGTGACCGGCGGAACCCTGGCAGAATGCGATATGGCATCCGTAAATCATCCTGTTGTTTCTTCTATACCTGTTTACAATCTGCTCAGTGCATTGGACGGCCATATTCTCAATTCTGAAGAGGATTCTTTTGATGAGATTTCCGGAGAAGTGCTGATTGCTCTTCCGACAGACTATGCGCGCATCAAATCAGATACGATCATCCTGTGCGGCAATCAGCCGGATATTGCGGATCAGGCTCTGGAAGCAGGCGCTGCCTGCCTCATTTTCTGCGGCACCTCTGTCAGTGAACGTTATCGCGGCCTTTCTTCTCCTACATGTATTATATCCTGTCCGTATGATGCTTATCGTACAGCCAGGCTGATCTTTCAATCCGTTCCGATCGGTCGAATCGCATGCACGGAAAACCTGCAGTTTTTTCATCTGACAGATTTTCTGGATGATGTCAGGGACAAGGTCCTTCAAAGCCGTTTTCGGTCCTATCCGGTTCTTGATGAAGAGGACAGGGTTGTCGGTACGTTGTCCCGCTATCATCTGCTTCGCCCCCGCCGTAAAAAAGTTGTTCTTGTTGACCACAATGAAGCGGGGCAGGCTGTCGCCGGACTGGATCAGGCGGATATCATCGGTATTATTGACCATCATCGTATTGCTGATATTCAGACTGGCAATCCTGTATTTATGAGAAATGAACCGGTTGGTTCCACCACTTCCATCATCGCGGCCATGTATCAGGAAAACGGAATCATTCCCTCTCCGAACCTGGCCGGTCTGATGGCTGCAGCCATCATTTCGGACACAGTTATGTTCAAAAGCCCTACCTGTACGCCGCATGACAAAGCATTGGCTGAACGTCTTGCCCGTCAGGCCGGAGTAGACTGTGAGGAGCTCGGCAAAGCCATGTTCTCCCGCGGAGTGGATCCGGATATGCCTGCTGATAAACTGATCAGCAGTGATATGAAAGAATTCCATCTGGGCTCACATGCTGTTGTCATTTCCCAGATTACAACCGTGGATTCAGATCCTTTTCTCTCGCGTAAGGATGAATTACTTGATACACTGGATAAAAACAGAATTGCCCGTCATTATGATATTGCTATGCTGATGATCACAAATGTGCTGAAAGAAGGAACTGAACTCTTTTTTTCAGGAGATCCTGATATTATCCGAAATGCATTCGCACTGGATGACCTGAATGACAGCCATATTTTTCTCCCAATGGTCCTGTCGAGGAAAAAACAGATTGTTCCCGCACTTTCCCAGTTGTGGGGTTAAAAATATGGGGCGCCTTGTTTTACAAGGCGCCGATATTTTTTGTTTACAGGGTGTCTTCTATTCCGATCAACTGACCGTTATATTCGAGTTTGACGGTTTTTCCGCTTTCATACAGGATCTCTATCTGATACTGTTCAAGCTTGATTTCTTTCGGCCCATATACTTCCGGATCATCGATCTCTGAACGCCACAGGACATTTCCTTCAGAGGAGATGGCAACAGGATCCGGCCCGTCTGAACCGGTAACATAAAGAATACCGGTGTTTTCACCGATTGCGTAAACGGATGCATCCCCAAGCGGGCAGACTGTCTTGGGCAGAGTCCATACTTCCATACCGTCCATAAGATCCAGCATTGTCAGTCCGTATTCCGCGTCATATACAAACACATAGGGGTCATCTTCCGTTCCGCCCATAAAAGCTTTCAGGTTGTTGTTCTGTCCGGTTTGCTGAACCGATTCAATATAACCCCATACCGGTTCCGGTCCGTCTCCGTCATCAATAAAGCAGCCTACGCGGATCATCTCCCAGGGCTGTTGCGGATCGTTACTCAGTTCATGGGCGCCAAGAACGGAAATGTTGAATTCTTCCCATTCCAGAACCTTTTCTCCGTTACCGATCAGTTCCTCCTGGGTCATCTTACGGTTTTCCACTTTTGACTCAACAGGTTCATATTCAGGCGCTTTTTCCAGGAATTGTTTCAGTATATATCCTTCCTGGCCTTCATATTCACATTTGATGAACATATGAGCCTGTTTTTTGTACGGAGAATACGCGTATTTTTTTTCATTTTTGCTTGCGAATAGAACAATAGCTCCCAAAGGTACTTTGGCGAGCTCTTTGGCTGTCTTGTATGGCGCTTCACGCAGTGTCACATATTCCCTGCATCTGACAACACGCATGGCACCAAGATAGTACTGATCTTTCTCAACTGTTTTCCGTTCAGCCGAAGAAAAAGAAAAGCCGAAGCAGAGAATCACGGCGATGATGAATGAAGCAAATCGTTTCATTGATTCTCCTCCGTTCAGATTTTCTTAATATATTTTACTCCTTTATACCTGAATTCTCAAGCGAGAACATGAAAAAAACGATATGCTTATTGCTGTGATATGTTTTCTGTATATAATTAATCTGTATACAGTATGCGGATTTGTCCGTATAAAGAAAGTGGTGTGAACATTGAACGTTGAACTGGTTGTCTTTATTGTGTACCTGTGTTTTATGCTTGGAATCGGTGTGTATTTCTTCGTCAAATCAAAGGGAAGCGGCGAAAAGGAGTACTTCCTTGGAGGCCGTAAAATGGGCCCCTGGGTTTCTGCCCTTTCAGCCGGCGCGTCTGATATGAGCGCGTGGGTTTTAATGGGACTTCCCGCTTCCATTTATGCCGCTGGTATCGGTAAGTCGTGGATTGCCATCGGCCTCGCTATCGGATATGCGCTGAGCTGGGTCTTTGAGGCTCCCCGCCTCCGTCGTTTTTCAATAGCTTCAAATGATTCCATCACTCTTCCTCAATATTTAACTAATCGATTTAAATCTTCGAGTAAGGTGTTACAGATTATATGTGCAATTATTTTCTTAATTGCCTATACCATCTATGCTGCTTCGAGTATTAAAGCATGTGGAACACTATTCAATAATGTAATTGATTTAGATGCAAAAATCAGTACGTTATTGGGTAATTCGGTTGTTTTCCCTTATTCACAGTATATTGCAGCAATAATAATTGTTGGATATACATTTATGGGAGGGTTTAGCGCTGTTTGCTGGACCGATTTCTTCCAGGGTCTGCTGATGCTCGGCGCGCTGTTAATCGCTCCAATCTTTGCGCTTGGATTAATAAATAATGGACAAGGTAAGATGACAATGGAAGCACTCAGCGCTGCAAATCCGAATTACTGGAATTTCTTCCCTGACTGGAAGACTGTTATTTCCGGCCTTGGCTGGGGGCTTGGTTATTTCGGTATGCCACATATCATCATCAGGTTTATGTCTGTACGTAGTGATAAAGACCTTAAGAAGAGTGCAAAGATCGGTATCTCCTGGAACGTGCTGATCATTCTGTTCTCTGTAGCCGCCGGTTGTATCGGCCATCTCTTCCTGGGTGAAGTCAGTGATTCTTCCACCGTTTTCATTCAGATGGTTCGTGCAATCTTCCCCTCTTTGATTTCCGGCATCCTGCTATCTGCCATACTTGCCGCTTCTATGTCCACAGCAGATTCGCAGCTGCTCTGTGCGTCTTCCGCGTTTGCTTCTGACGTTTACAAACCCATTATCAGAAAAAACAAGTCCACGGATCGTGAGATGTTCTGGGCTGGCCGCTATGTGGTACTGATCATCGCCATCATAGCTGTACTGATCGCATCAAATCCTAATAGCGGTACTATTATGGACCTGGTTGAAAATGCCTGGGGTATCTTCGGTGCCGCCTTCGGGCCGGCAATCCTGCTGAGCCTGTTCTGGAAACGCTTTACCTTCAAAGGCGCTGTTGCCGGCATTCTGGTTGGAGCTATTGTGGATATTGTCTGGCTGGCATTCATCGGCCTTGGTATTTATGAAATCATCCCCGGCTTCTTTGCCGGATTGATCGCAGCCGTGGTTGTAACGCTGATCGATAAGGAACC
>Ga0310786_10005931_pt1 | contig 16419 bp, 8 predicted proteins | sample AusTroGonzalo_MG_FD_203881 | JGI IMG/M metagenome (GOLD analysis project Ga0310786, IMG submission 203881) | Bovine rumen microbial communities from tropical cattle in Woodstock, Queensland, Australia - Gonzalo_03 (v2) (version 2) | ecosystem: Host-associated > Mammals > Digestive system >... | reverse complement strand
TTACTCAGCAACGGCTGCACCCCAGTTGGCCTTAGAAAGACGCTTGTAGCTGTTGTAGCGCCACTTGGCGTTCTCCTCGGCAGCCTGGAAGAGCTGCTCGGCCTCGGCTGGATACTGCTTCATCACTGATGCATAGCGCACCTCACCCTTGAGGAAGTCCTTGAAGCCTTCCCACTTAGGCTCCTTGCTGTCGAGTGTGAATGGGTTCTTGCCCTCGGCCTCCAATGCTGGATTGTAGCGCCACAGATGCCAGTAACCGCACTCTACAGCCTTGGCCTCTTCGGCCTGGCTCTTACCCATACCGGCCTTCAGACCGTGGTTGATACATGGAGCATAGGCGATGATGAGTGATGGGCCTGGATAAGCCTCAGCCTCACGCAGGGCCTTCAGGGTCTGGGCATTGTCGGCACCCATGGCAATCTGGGCTACATATACATAGCCGTAAGTGGTAGCCATGAGACCCAGGTCTTTCTTACGCACGCGCTTGCCGGCAGCAGCAAACTTGGCGATGGCACCGATAGGAGTAGCCTTGGATGACTGGCCACCGGTGTTGGAGTAAACCTCGGTATCGATGACCAATACGTTGACATCCTTGCCAGAGGCAATCACATGGTCAAGACCACCGTAGCCGATATCGTAAGAAGCACCGTCGCCGCCGATGATCCACTGGCTGCGCTTGATGAGGTAGTTCTTGAACTCGTTGATCACTGCGCAATACGGGCACTTGTCCTTATTGGCCTCCACCATCGGAGCGATCTGGTTGTAGAGCTCCTTGGTCTTGTCTGCATCACCCTGGTTCTCAATCCACTGGGCAAACAGCTCCTTGGCCTCGGCAGGTACAGCCTCGTCGGCTATAGCCTTCTGCATGGTCTCGGTGATGCGGGCACGCATCTTCTCGTTGGCCAGAGTCATACCCAGGCCAAACTCGCAGAAGTCCTCGAACAGAGAGTTAGCCCAAGCCGGACCGCGACCCTCAGCGTTGGTGGTATAAGGAGTGGAAGGTACAGAACCTGAGTAGATGGATGAGCAACCCGTGGCATTGGCAACAATCTCGCGGTCGCCAAACAGCTGGCTGATGAGCTTCACGTAAGGAGTCTCGCCGCAACCAGAGCAGGCACCTGAGAACTCGAACAGCGGCTGTGCGAACTGAGAGTTCTTCACATTGCTCTTGATATCAACCAACTGCTGCTTGCTCTTCACATTGTTCACGCAGTATTCCCAGTTGGCAGCTTCCTTCTTCATAGTCTCGCTCTCTGGGTCGAAAGCCACCATCTTGAGGGCCTTCTCGCCCTTCTTGCCCGGACAAACATCGGCGCAGTTGCCACAAGCCAAGCAGTCGAGCACATCTACCTGGATGTGGAAGGTCATGCCCTCGAAGCCCTTGCCCACTGCCTTGAGCTGTGGGAAGTCGGCACCCTTCTGCTCCTCGGCATCGAGTACGAACGGACGGATGGCAGCGTGAGGACAAACGAATGCACACTTGTTGCACTGGATACAGTTGTCTGAATTCCACTGTGGAACGAAGTTGGCCACACCGCGCTTCTCATACTTGGCTGTGCCTGAGTACCAAGTACCGTCTTCAATTCCCTTGAAGGCTGATACTGGCAGCAGGTCGCCGTCCTGAGCATTGATAGGACGAACCACCTCGTTGATGAAAGCAGGATCGTTGTTGGCAGCCTTGGCATCGTCGGGCAGGTTGGCCCATGCGGGATCAACGGTCAAGGTCTTGTACTCACCGCCACGGTCAACGGCTGCGTAGTTCTTGTTCACCACATCCTCACCCTTCTTGCCGTATGACTTCACGATGAACTTCTTCATCTGCTCGATGGCCAGATCTACTGGAATCACACCGGTGATGCGGAAGAATGCACTCTGCAAGATGGTGTTGGTGCGGTTGCCCAGCCCAATCTCCTGTGCAATCTTAGTGGCGTTGATATAGTAAACGGTGATGTTGTTCTGAGCGAAATAGCGCTTCACCTTGTTAGGCAGGTTGGCAGCCAGTTCCTCGCCATCCCATACGGTATTGAGCAGGAAGGAACCGTTCTTGCGCAGACCGCGGGTCACATCGTACATGTGCAGGTAGGCCTGAACGTGGCAAGCCACGAAGTTAGGCGTATTCACATAGTAGGTAGAGCGGATAGGCGTGTCGCCGAAACGCAGGTGAGAGCAGGTGAAACCGCCCGACTTCTTGGAGTCGTAAGCGAAGTATGCCTGGCAATGCTTGTCGGTGTTGTCGCCGATAATCTTCACGGAGTTCTTGTTGGCACCTACAGTACCGTCGGCACCCAGACCATAGAACTTAGCCTCGAAGATGCCGTCGCCACCGAGGGCAACTTCTGCTTCCTGAGGAAGTGAGGTGAAGGTCACATCGTCAACGATACCTACGGTGAAGTGGTCCTTAGGCTCTGGCAATGCCAGATTCTTGAATACGGCCAGCATCTGGGCAGGTGTAGTGTCCTTTGAACCCAGACCATAGCGACCGGCTACAATCACAGGAGCATCGGCAGCGCCGTAGAATGCATCCTTCACGTTCATGTAGAGAGGATCACCAGCAGCTCCAGGCTCCTTAGTACGGTCGAGCACGGCAATGCGCTTGGCTGTAGCTGGGATGGCAGCGAGCAGATCCTTGGCACTCCATGGGTTGAACAGGTGAACAGCCACCACACCAACCTTCTCGCCCTGGGCACGCAGATGGTCAACCACCTCACGCAGACACTCGGTCACTGAACCCATGGCCACCACTACGCGCTCAGCCTCAGGATCGCCATAGTAGTCGAAGAGGTGATACTGACGACCGGTGATCTTGCCAATCTCATCCATATAGTGCTGCACGATGGCTGGCACAGCGGTGTACCAGTTGTTGCAAGCCTCACGGTGCTGGAAGAAGTGGTCGGGATTCTCGGCCATACCGCGCATCACAGGCTTCATAGGATTGAGGGCCTTCTGGCGGAACTCCTGCAGGGCAGGCATGTCGATGAGGGCAGCCAAGTCTTCCTGGTCGATCTTCTCAATCTTCTGAATCTCGTGGGAAGTACGGAAACCGTCAAAGAAATTCAGGAATGGCAGACGGGCGGTCAGGGCAGCCAAGTGGGCTACACCGGCCAAGTCCATCACTTCCTGTACAGAGCCTTCGGCCAGCATGACGAAGCCAGTCTGACGGCATGCCATCACATCCTGATGGTCACCGAAGATACACAGGGCATGTGAAGCCAGAGTACGGGCAGAAACATGGAATACGCATGGCAGATTCTCTGCAGCAATCTTATACATGTTAGGAATCATGAGCAGCAAGCCCTGAGAGGCGGTGAAAGTAGTAGTCAGTGCACCAGCCTGCAGTGAGCCGTGTACTGCACCGGCAGCACCACCCTCGGATTGCATCTCCTGCACAGAAACTGTCTCACCGAAGATGTTCTTACGGCCAGCAGCAGCCCATTCATCTACGTGCTCAGCCATCGTAGAAGACGGGGTAATAGGGTAAATGGCAGCTACTTCGGTAAACATGTACGCGATATGCGCAGCAGCCTCGTTACCATCACAAGTAATGAATTTCTTCTCTTTTGTCATAAATAAGCGTATTAATTAATTGTTGTTATTGTTATTGAGTCAAACGAAACTTAATACAAAAAGCCGAAGAGCCAGAGCGGTATCATGTTGCCATGTCCCATCTCTGAGTTCTTCACCACACAATAGACATCTTCCAACTGGCGTTTCACGGCCGAAGCGTCGAGGAAGAACTTGAACTTCAGGTTCTCATCCACCACAAACGATACGCGGTTGTCGTTCTTGAACAGCGTGTGGTCTTTCCACAGGTTGTTGGCAAAGAACACTTCCATGATCTCCTTCTCGCTGAAGCGCAGCGGGTAAAAGGCATAGAGCAGGTTGGTATTGTGCATGAGCACCTGTGCGGGTTTCTTGGGGTTGTCGGTGTTCTTGTACACCAAGTTCACCAAGCGGGCATCCTGCAGGTAATGGATATAGTGCATCACCGTCTGCCTGGAAAGACCCGTGTATTCCGCCAAATGGCTCACATTGGGAGCCTTGGAGCCGTCAACGGCCAACAAATATAGCAATTTTTTTATCTTGTAGAGGTATTTCTGCTCAATTTGTTTGATAATAAGTATATCCACCTCGATCATCATGTTCATGACCTTGAGCAGATTCTCGGAGAAATTGCGCTTTTCGAGGAAGAAAGGATAGAATCCATGATGCAGGTACTCTTGCAGGTAGGCGGAAACGCTCACCCTGCTGAGCACGCTACGGGCAATGCGCTCATGGTCTTTCAGAATCTCGTCGAGTGAATAGGACGGCAACTGGAGGCCTGCACGCAGGTTGAGGAATTCCCGGAAAGAGAAGCCGCGCAGGTTGTACATCTTCACAATGTCGTACAGTTCGGCATCTTCCTGCTTGCTGGTGAGGCGCATGACCGACGAAACGGAAAAGACGAAGCGCATGCGGGGGAAGGTATCGTAGCATTTACGAAGCTCTGCCTGCCAGTAGGGATGCTTGAAGGCCTGGTCGATGAGCAGCACGCGGCCTCCGCGACGGCTGAACTCCTCCACAAACTCCATGAGCGTGTGCTGACTGAAGTAGAAGTTGTTCATATTGATATAGAGGCAGCTACGATCGGTACCGAACTTCTCCTTGGCATACTGCAACAGGAACGTAGTCTTACCCACCCCACGTGTGCCCTTGATGGCAATCATGCGGTGATTCCAATCTATCTGGTCCATCAAATCCCTGCGTACAGAGGCATCTAAATGGGTCACCAAAAACTCATGTGTGCGAAAAAATGACTCCATATTCCTGCATCCTTTGTTATTGACGACAAAGTTAAGGAAAAAAAATAAGTTTTGCAAAGCGGAGTTAGCAAAAATAAATGTATATTTGCAACATTGTTATGAAATTATTTATCTTTAACCCTGAATCAGACCTTGCATTGGGGCAAAACAGTGTAAATTACACCCCAAGCAAGAACATACGGAAGATGATGGACGATGTGGCCGCTCTTCCTATATGGCTCGCCATGCCCGGTGATGTCGTATTGGTACCCAACTATATGCAGGTAAGACATAAAGAGCGGTCCGTCATATTCTATCGATTGGGTGCAGAGTTTGTCACACTTGCCGAGCTGCGCCACTTGGACATCACCGAGATCTGTCCATGGGGATGGAACCTGACATTGCGTCACCAGCTGTTGTGCTGGGGAGTGAAGGAGGAGTTGTTGCCTACCGAGGAGGAACTGGCAAAGCTGCGCCAACTGTCGTCGAGGGTCACGGCTACCGAGGTGCTCCAAGTGTTCAAAGACATGGAGATGTATTGTACCGGACTTGCCGAGAACTGCACCGATGTGGATAGTTGCAGGCTCTTTGCCGAACAGCATCCTGAAGGGGTGGTGTATAAATCGCCATGGTCGAGCAGCGGCAAGGGACTCTGCTGGTGCAAAGGTGAATTTACAGAAAAGATCCAGCACTGGTGTGAGCGGGTATTGCGCACACAGGGTACCGTGATAGCGCAGACCTGGGAGCAACGGGAAATGGACTTTGCGATGGAATTCTACTCCGACGGGCAGGGACACTATGACTTCGTCGGCTATTCACTCTTCGAGACCAGCCCAAGGGGTGCCTACCAGCATCATTACCTGATGAATGACAAGGATATCCTGGAGTCACTCTCCCAGTTTGTACCCAAACAGGCCATACTTTCGATCAAGAGAAGGCTCCTCAAAGCCCTCTCCCAATATACCTACAAAGGCTATATGGGTGTGGACATGATGATTGTGAAAAACCCAGAAGACGGAACTTTCAAAATCCATCCTTGCGTGGAAATCAACTGGCGCATGAACTTCGGGGTTTTCTGCCACCAATTCCAAGAGCGGCTTGTGGGTAAGCACAGCAAGGGGGTGTTGCGCTTGGTGAACTTCAAGACTCCCAAGCAGCTTCAGGAGTATAATAAAACAAACCGGGATGAATTATACATACTGAAGGAAAGCAATAGATTTGTCGAGGGATATACTACGCTTACCCCCATATTGCCAGATACACAGGCAGCAGCCGTGATTTTCCTTCAAAGGCCACAAGAGAGATGGGCCGCCTCGCTCTCATTGCCATAGCGGTCTATGGCGGTTACTGCAAAGTAGCGACGTTTGTTCCACGACATCAAGGGGGAATAGGTGAAAGAGGTTGCGGCAATGCGCTGTGCCACAATATTCTCTGCCTTCTCCGTATCTACCGGATAAGTATCGGAGGCATAGACCACATAGAGGGGAGCCACCTGCGCATCATTGTCGGTAGCGGCTTGCCAAGAGAGCTGCACTTTGCCGTCGGCCAGTGACTGGGCCGTCAGTCCTGTGGGGGCTGAGGGAGCTTGGTTGTCAAGCCAAGGCATAGGGGGAATAAGTGCAGGAGCAATGTAGAGCCGGTAGACCAGACGGTCGTAAAGTCCCTTGGTATTCTCCGTGAGGTACTGCACACGGTAATGCCCCTGCCCAGCCATCGTTTCCAAACGGGTGAAATTGATCTGACGCTCTATCTCCTCAATGGGCCAGTCACCCTCTCGGGGGTCAAGGAAGTAAATGCCCAAGCCCGGAATCACCTGCCGGCCGTTGCGCTGTTCCTGCCAATCGATGGCAAAGGGATAAAAATGATTGCCCTTGAAATACATCATGGGATATATCTGGTCTTGTATGCCCTCGCCCAACCAGCCTTGCACATCCTGGCTCACCGTTTCAAAAGCATTCCATCCCACGGAAGAATAGCGTGTGAGGTCTTGCGACTTGCCTACGGGGCTGGTACTTACTTTGACCCAAGGTTTCAGGGCTTTCACACCTTTATATATATAACGCACGATCTCGGTGATGTTGTCGCGGTGCCACTGGGCATAGCTACGCCCCTGCGCCTGGCGGCGGAATGACTGCTGGTCGGGAAACTGTCGCAGACGCTCAGGGTAGCGCAGGTAGTCGAAATGCACCCCATCTACATCATAGCCACTGACCACTTCTTTCACAATATCCATCAGGTATTCCTTGGTCTGGGGATTGGCAGGGTCCATGAAATATTCGCCCCGATAGAGCAGCGTGAGTTTGGGCTGCTTGGCCGTGACTGCCAGTTTGCCCAGATTGCTCATGTGCCTTCGAGCTCCCAGAGGGATAGTCACGATCCAGGCGTGGCACTCCATACCCCGTTTGTGGCATTCATCCACCATGAAACGCAAGGGGTCGTAGCCAGGGTCACCGTTCACCTTGCCAGTGAGTTGGTAGCTCATCGGTTCTATGGCCGAGCGGTAGAGCACTTCGCCCCGCGTACGGACTTGAAAGAGGATGGTATTGAAATGAGCAGCCTGCAAACGGTCAAGCATCGAAATGAGCTCCTCCTGCTGACGCTGACGACCTGCTGCTGTATTGGCACGGGAGCGTGGCCAATCCAAGCCGTAGGCAGTAGTCACCCACGCCGCCCTCACCTCATACTTGGGGGTATTGTTCACCACCTGAGCCCATGAGGAGACAGCAAAGAGCAGTCCGAAGACAATGCCGATGAAGCGCATGAATGTTCTTTTTTCCATTTCGGCTGCGAAGTTAGTAAAAAAAATATTACCTTTGCTGCCATTAAACTGTAAAAATAGCAAAGTGTAATGATTTCATTTGTCTTATCACTCTTAGCCCTGGTATTAGGCTACTTCGTTTACGGCCGATTTGTAGAGCGCGTTTTCGCACCCGACAACAGGCCTACTCCTGCCATTGCAAAAGCCGACGGAGTAGATTTCATGGTACTCCCAGGTTGGAAAATCTTCATGATACAGTTCTTGAACATTGCAGGTACCGGTCCTATCTTCGGTGCTATCATGGGAGCCAAGTTTGGTCCTGCCGCCTATCTCTGGATTGTGTTTGGCTGCATCTTTGCGGGTGCCATGCACGACTATCTGAGCGGCATGCTCAGTGTGCGACACGAGGGTGCCGGCCTGCCTGAGTTGGTGGGGCATTACTTAGGCAATACCACCAAGCGGGTGATGCTGACGTTCACCGTCTTGCTGCTCATCATGGTGGGAGCCGTGTTTGTGTATAGTCCGGCAATCATTCTGGGTGACCTCACAGGCATGAATGTGATGATTTGGATTGGAGTGATTTTCGTGTATTATGTCATAGCCACGATGATGCCCATCGACAAAATCATTGGACGAATCTATCCTCTCTTTGCTTTTTCCCTGATTTTCATGGCAGTAGCCATGCTGGCCTGCCTGTTGGTCAAATCCCCACAGCTACCTGAATTGTGGGACGGTCTGGAGAACCGCAACCCAGGGGCCGGTCCTATATTCCCTTGCCTGTTTATCACCATTGCCTGCGGAGCCATCAGTGGTTTTCATGCCACGCAAAGCCCGCTTATGGCACGATGCATGAAAAGCGAAAAGCAAGGCCGCCCCATTTTCTACGGTGCCATGATCACCGAGGGTATCGTGGCCTTGGTTTGGGCTTCGGTAAGTGCTTATTTCTTCTACGATGGTGGTGCCGAGGAGGTGGGATCTAGCTTGAAGGCCAGTGCCCCTCAGGTGGTGACTGCCGTTTCCAACAGCTGGTTGGGGGCTTTTGGCGGTTTTCTTGCCTTATTAGGTGTGGTGGCTGCTCCGATTACCAGCGGAGATACGGCGCTGCGCAGTGCCCGACTGATTGTGGCTGAATTCCTGCATTTCGACCAGAAACCCATCAACAAACGCTTGATGGTCTGCATTCCGCTATTCATTTTCACCTCCCTGTTGCTCTGGTTCAACATCGCCAACGAGGATGGTTTCAACGTCATCTGGAACTATTTCGGTTGGGCCAACCAAGCATTGTCTGTATTCACCTTGTGGACGCTGACGGTTTATCTGGTGCGCCAGCATAAGAATTATGTCATCACTTTGGTTCCTGCCTTGTTCATGACCACCGTATGCTGCACGTTCTTAGCGGTTTCACCCATCGCTTTCGGACTGAGTACCACGGTTTCTTATCTCATAGGAGCAGCCGTTTTGCTCATTGCTTTGGGTTGGTTCATCAAATGGCAGCGTGAGCAGAAATAAATACGAATGATAAGGATTATAATGAAAAAGGCATGGATGCTTCCCATGCCTTTTCATTTAATTAAAACCCTCCACTTATAAAGTGTTCTGCTTCAATGCCTCAACAAACTGATCGATGCGCTGCATCTCCTCAGGAATCTTAATCATCTGCGGGCAGTGCGGCGAACACTGGTTGCAACCTGTGCAATGGCTTGCCTGACGGAGCTTAGGCACACTACGGTCGTAGCCGATGAGGAAGGCACGACGTTGCTCACGATACCTCGGGTCTTGCTGAGTCTCAGGCACATTACCCTCGTTCACGCACTTGTTGAAGTGGGTGAGAATGCCCGGAATATCCAGTCCGTAAGGACAAGGCATGCAATACTGGCACTTGTTGCAAGGGATGGTAGGATATTGCTGCATCAGGTCGGCAGTCTCATACAGGAACTCCTTCTCCTCATCCGTCAGCTCCACCAACGGAGAGAAACTACGGATATTGTCCTGCAAGTTTTCCATATAGGTCATGCCACTCAAAGCGCAGAACACATTAGGATGAGAACCAACGAAACGGAAAGCCCATGAAGCCACACTATTTTCGGGAATAGCCTGCTTCAAGCGTGCTACCAAGTGCTGGGGGATATTCGCCAAACGACCTCCGAGCAACGGCTCCATCACCACTACAGGAATGCCACGCTTAGTCAGTTCGTTGTACATATACTCAGCTGTCATGGAAGCACCAACGGCATGGTACCAATCGAGGTAGTTCATCTGGATCTGCACAAAGTCCCACTTGAAGGTTCCCTTGTCAAATTCCTCCATCGTCCAGTCGAAAGTTTCCTGATCGCCATGGAACGAATAGCCCAAATGACGGATGCGTCCGGCCTGACGCTCTTTATCCAGAAAGTCGTACATGCCATTGTCAAAGAAACGGTGCTTGGACTGTGCCAAACCACCCTGCCCCATCACGTGCAGCAGGTAGTAGTCGATGTAATCCACACTCATCTCCTTGAAAGAATTCTCATACATAGCTTTGGAAGCTTCGAACGACTGTGACTGCGGAGCAAAGTTCGAAAGTTTGGTGGCAATATAGAATGATTCGCGCGGATACTTCTTCAAGGCATCGCCCGTTGCCTTCTCCGACCAACCCTGACAATAGGCGGGTGAGGTATCATAGTAGTTCACTCCATGCGCCATGGCATAGTCAATGAGTCGCTCCACCTGTTCCTGGTCCACTGCCGTAGCGCGGCCATTGGCATCGGTAATCATCGGCCAGCGCATACAGCCATAGCCCAACAAAGAAATACGATCATTGTGCATTGAAGGCCAAGTGCGGTAAGTCATCTTATCGGTTGGCACCTCGGTTGTATGATGTCCATTAGGATCATACATCGCAGGTTTTTTCGGTCCACAACTGGCAGCAGCAGCACCCACAGCACCAACGCCCAAGGTTTTGAGAAAGTCTCTTCTATTTATCTTATCCATATAATCTGTATTCTTTAAATTATATCACTCTGTGAACCTCATGCCCCTCTACATAAATGGCACTCAGCGGACGGCTTGGGCACAATGCCTCGCAAGTACCGCAACCGATACACATTTCTTCGTTTACCACAGGTATCTTCAGTGAATCTTCATCCTCCGGATCGGAAAGCACCATCGTGATGGCGCCACTCGGACAATGTCTAGCGCAATTGCCACACTCCTGACCGTCGCGGATAGGGATACAGAGTTCACTGGTCCAAACGGCATGGCCCACCTGAATACTTGACTTCTCTTCTTTAGTAATAGGAGTGATGGCACCTGCAGGGCAGACCTGAGCGCACTCTGTACACTCTGGACGGCAATAGCCACGCTCGAAGCTCATCTTAGGTTGCATGAAGGTCATCAAATCTGTAGAAGGGCGGAGTACACCATTAGGACAAGCAGCCACGCAAAGCTGGCAAGCCGTACAATGGTTCTTCATGTTGCGGGCACTGAGTGATCCTGGAGGGGTCAACGGAGTGCTTCTTGGGTGCTCCTCCTTGTCGATGATATCCGCCAGACCGCCATCCACCTTCTTATCAGTGGCTTCCTCGATAATCTGTGCCTTGGCCACCTTGGCAGTTGCCCCAACGGCGATGGCACCGAAGATAGCTCTCAAGGTTGGGTCTGCGGGTTTGCCTTCGGTCTTGGTATCAGCTTTTACAGCAACCTTTGCAGGGGCAGCCTCAGCTTTCTTCGGGAAAGCGGTAGCTAATGATGGAGTGGCAAACTTGTAGTGTAAGGCATCGAACTTACACTTCTCCAAGCAATTGCCACAGGTCACACAGCGGCTGTAATCCACCGTATGGTTCTTGAAGTCGATGGCACTGGCCTTGCAGTTGCGTGAGCACATGCTGCAGTTCTTGCACTTGTCCTCGTCGAAGGTGATGTGGAAGAACGAGAAGCGGCTGATGAAGCCCAACACTGTACCTACAGGACAGATCGTGTTGCAATAGGTACGTCCGTTCTTATAAGCCAAGTAGCCCACGATAAGCAACGTGAGTACGGCAATAATGAACGTAGGTACTGACTTCATCCATACATCTGTATCATAGAAAGCATAGCTCTCATAGTGTTCAGCAATACTTGCCAGGATATTGTTGCCCCACCGATAGAGCGGTTGCAACAGGTTGCTGGCAATACGTCCGTAGCTGCTGTATGGAGCCAACAAAGCGACAAACGAGCCTACACCACCGATAATAGCCAAGATAAATACACCCAACACCGAATAGCGCAACACACTCTTGGCAGGTGAATAGGTGTAAGGAATCTTCTGCTCTTTCTTGGGACGAGCCTTCTTGCCAATCCAGGCAATCACATCTTGCATCACACCCATAGGGCAGATCACAGAGCAATAAATGCGGCCGAAGATGAGTGTCAGAATCACGAGCAGGGCAATCACGCCCACATTGAGTGCCAGCACTGCCGGCAGAAATTGAATCTTGGCCATCCAGCCAAAGTACTGATGCAGTGTTCCTGTGAAGTCCATGAACAGCAGTGTGATCAGCACAAAGAAGATGACGGCCAGCGTCAGTCTGATTTTACGTAACATAATACAGTATTATTAGAATGTACAATTATTGTCAAAGGTAATAGTATTTTATCATTTACACAAGAATTATGACCTTAAAACGAAAATAATACAATAAAAACGACAAATACAACAAATTATTCAACTTTAAGTAATGACTTCAAATATTGCCCTGTATAGCTCTCTTCGCATTGGGCGACCTGTTCAGGTGTTCCCACGGTCACAATAAATCCACCCTTTTCGCCACCTTCGGGTCCCATATCAATCAACCAATCGGCACACTTTATCATTTCCAGATTGTGCTCAATCACCAAGATGGAGTGTCCGCGCTTGAGCAATGCATCAAAAGCTTCGAGCAGTCTGCGGATGTCGTGGAAATGCAGACCAGTAGTGGGCTCGTCGAAGATAAAGAGGGTGGGGTCTTTCTTCTCCATGCTCAAGTAGTAGGCCAGTTTCACGCGCTGGTTCTCGCCGCCCGAAAGGGTAGATGACGACTGTCCCAGTTTCACATAGCCCAAACCCACATCTTGCAAAGGTTTCAATGACGCCACGATTTTCTTCTGGCCATATTTCTGGAAGAAATCGGTGGCCTGATCAACCGTCATTTCCAGTACATCATAGATACTGGCATCGTGGAATCTCACCTCCAAGGTATCGGCATTGAATCGCTTGCCGTGACATGACTCACACACCAACACCAGGTCGGCCATGAACTGCATCTCCACAGTGGTATATCCCTTGCCTTCACACTCTTCGCAACGTCCGCCGTTTTCAGTGTTGAAACTGAAGTATGCCGGCGTATAGCCCATCTGTTTAGACAGAGGCTGGTCTGCCCACAATTTACGAATCTCATCATACGCTTTCAGGTAGGTCACAGGATTACTGCGCGAGGAGGTACCTATAGGATTCTGGTCCACAAACTCCACATTGCGCACCAGAGAAAGGTCGCCGCTTAGGGAGCTGAACTCACCAGGTCGATCGGCAGTCTCGTCCAATTGACGCTTCAAGGCATTGAAAAGGATGTCACGCACCAACGTACTCTTGCCCGAGCCGCTCACGCCCGTCACCACCGTCATCACATTGAGAGGGAAGCGCACGTTCACCCCTTTCAGGTTGTTTTCACGCGCTCCCTTGATTTCGATGTAATTGTTCCAAGCCCTACGACTCTCGGGCAGGGCTATCTTCTCCTCACCGAGCAAATAGCGGACTGTGTAACTGGAACTACCTGGCTGCAAGTCGCTCATATCTCCCTGATAGACGATTTCGCCACCCAAGCGACCAGCCTTGGGGCCAATATCGATGATATAGTCGGCAGCACGGATGATTTCCTCGTCATGTTCCACGACCACCACCGTATTTCCTATCTGCTGTAATTCCCGGAGCACCTTAATCAAGCGTTGGGTATCACGGCTATGCAGACCTATACTCGGCTCGTCCAAGATATACAGACTGCCCACCAGACTGCTACCCAACGAGGTCACCAGATTGATGCGCTGGCTCTCGCCTCCCGACAACGTTCGACTCAGACGATTCAAGGTAAGATAGCCCAAGCCAACATCCAGCATGAAATGCAGGCGGTTATTGATTTCCACCAAAATACGTTTAGCTACCTCGGCATCGTGCGGATTCAATTGCAATTGGTCGAAAAAGACCTTCAACTCCGTGATGGGCAAGTTTACTAATTCGATAATGCTCCTGCCGCCCACACGCACATAACCGGCCTCCGGTTTCAAGCGGGTACCTCTACAACGGGGACAGGTGGTCTTGCCCCTGTACCTGGCCAGCATCACACGATACTGTATCTTGTATTGGTTTTCTTTCACCATTTGGAAGAATGCGTTGATACCCTCGAAATAAGGGGTACCTTCCCATAGCATACGCTTCTGTTCATCGGTCAAGTCAAAATAAGGTGTAAAGATGGGGAAGCCTGCTTTCTCTGCTCCTTTGACCACCATGTCTTTCCACAAGCCCATCTTTTCGCCACGCCAACACACCACAGCCCCGTCATAGACCGAAAGCGTACTGTCGGGTATCACCAGACGCTCATCAATGCCGATGATACTGCCAAAGCCCTCACACTCGGGACAGGCGCCCAGAGGTGAATTGAAGGAAAACATGTGTTCATTGGGTTCTTCAAACACCATACCGTCGGCTTCATAGTTAGTACTGAAACGATAGAGTTGTGTACTTCCATCCGCCTCATAGAAACGAAGCAGGCAGGCACCGTCACCCTCATACATAGCTGTCTCGATGGAATCGGTAAAACGACTGATGAGGTCTTTCTCACGAGAAACCATCAAGCGGTCCACCATCAGGAAGACAGTATCCTGATCCTTGTGCTTATACTCCTCAATGCGCACCGTCTGCCCATTGACTTCCAAGCGGTTGAACCCCTCTTTGATATACACCTCCATCTGTTCTTCCATGCTGCGCCCCTCACGTCTGACTACTGGTGCCAGCAAGGTGAGGCGAGTGCCATCGGTATGCTCCAGCATACACTGCACAATATCCTCAGCCGAATGCTTCTTCACTTCCTTGCCACTGATGGGGCTGAATGTACGCCCCACTCGTGCAAAGAGCAAGCGCAGGTATTCGTATATCTCGGTGGAAGTACCTACCGTAGAACGAGGATTACGGCTACTCACCTTTTGCTCAATGGCAATGGCAGGGGGTATGCCCTTGATGAAATCGCATTCGGGCTTGCTCATGCGACCCAAAAACTGGCGTGCATAGCTGCTCAGGCTTTCCACATAGCGGCGCTGGCCTTCGGCATAGAGTGTGTCGAAAGCGAGCGACGACTTGCCCGAGCCAGACAGGCCCGTGATCACCACAAACTTGCCACGGGGAATGGTGACATCGATATTCTTGAGGTTATTGACCCTTGCACCTTTTATAATAATAGCGTCGTTTTCTGCCATAATCTTATGAGTTAAGATTGCAAAGATATAAAAAATAACTATCTTTGCGACTATAATTGCTTACTCATGAAAAAGATTCTTACATTTCTTTGGGCTTTGACGATGCTGTGTGGCGTCCAAGCACAGTCTTTGCATCCTAAACGCGAGTTTCGAGGAGCCTGGATTCAGGCAGTGAACGGACAATTCAGAGGCATGAGTGCACAACAAATGCAGCAAACACTCATCAGTCAGCTCAACAGCCTGCAAGAAGGTGGCATCAATGCCATCATTTTTCAAGTGCGTCCATCGGCCGATGCTCTGTATCCCTCAGAAATTGAACCTTGGAGCAGCTACCTCACAGGCGTACAGGGCCAGGCTCCCAATCCTTATTGGGATCCCATGCAATTCATGATAGACGAGTGTCACAAACGAGGCATGGAATTTCATGCGTGGATCAATCCTTACCGCGCCAGTACCTCTGCCAACATGACACTTGCCCCCACGCATATCTACCACAAGCATCCCGACTGGTTCCTGCCCTATGCCGGCCAGCTCTATTTCAACCCTGCCCTGCAAGAGTGTAGGAACTTTATCAATGAGGTGGTAGCTGATATTGTGAAACGCTATGACATCGATGCCATCCACATGGACGACTATTTCTACCCCTATCCAGTGGAGGGACGTGAGTTTCCTGACGAGACCTACTACCAACAGGAGCGTCACTACATCGGAGACGAGGTAGGTGTTTACTTGGACAATTTCACCAACAAGGGCGACTGGCGTCGTGACAAAGTTAACATGCTCATCAATCAAGTTCACCGCACCATCCAAAGTCTGAAACCTTGGGTGAAGTTCGGTATCTCTCCTTTTGGAATTTATCGCAACCAGAAAAGCGATCCCGACGGCAGTGCCACCAATGGTCTTCAGAATTACGACGATCTCTATGCCGATGTTTTACTCTGGGCACGCAATGGTTGGATTGACTACCTGATTCCTCAGATTTACTGGCAGAAGGGACACCCTGCTGCCGACTATGACACCTTGGTGCAATGGTGGGCAGGCCATACAGAAGGCCGCCCTGTCTATATCGGGCAATCTATCCCCAACACGGTACAATATACTACAGCCACCAACAACGAATTGGCCCACAAGGTAGCCGTGCAACGGGCCTTTCCTACCATTGAAGGCAGCTGTCAGTGGTATGCTTCCGCTTTTGTGGAAAACCAGGGAGGAGTTCGCGATGCGTATGTGAACGACTACCATCGCTATCCTGCTATTGTACCCACAGCCTCGTATATCGACAAGAAAGCCCCTGGCAAACCTTCGAAAGTGAAACCTATCTGGACAGAAGACGGCTATGTGCTGCTGTGGTTCGAACCCAAGGCCAAGACAGAGATGGATGTGGCCAAGCAGTATGTCATCTACCGTTTCGCCAAGGGTGAGCGC
>Ga0310786_10005930_pt1 | contig 16419 bp, 13 predicted proteins | sample AusTroGonzalo_MG_FD_203881 | JGI IMG/M metagenome (GOLD analysis project Ga0310786, IMG submission 203881) | Bovine rumen microbial communities from tropical cattle in Woodstock, Queensland, Australia - Gonzalo_03 (v2) (version 2) | ecosystem: Host-associated > Mammals > Digestive system >... | reverse complement strand
GCAAAGGCGGCCCGGCGGAAGGGGAGCGCGCGTTTACTGAATACCAAAAGAAGGCCTTAGCCGCTTTTTCGGGCGTCTGGCTGGATCATACTTACTCGAACCTTTCCGAAGCGGAAAGCGCCTATTTGCTGCCGGATCCGGACCGGCTGGAATTCGGGGCGCTGTACCAGGCCGAAAAGGAATTTTATACCGAGGACTATATCCGGGGGCCTGAGCTGGCTTTCGTCGCTTGCGGCGAGGTCGTTTACGTCGATTGCTCCTACGGGGACCCGGTGGCTACGTCATGCTATTTCTACGTTACCCCGGAAGCGGACGCGCTGTATCTGTACCAGAAGGAAACGGAAAAGCTTTTCAAGGGCGGCCCGCTCGAATTCAAGGCGGCCGACCGCTTCAAATGGTCGCTTACTACGAAAGGCTACGCCCATGATTTCCGCAAAAAGTAGCCCCGTTTTAGTGTAATACGCGAAAACGCGCAGAAATAGGCCTATTTTCAACGCAAAGGACCGCGGATAAGTAATTATACCAGTTTCGCCTTAAAGTGGCACACGGGCGAAATTCGGCAGAAATAACTGCAAAATATGGAACGTATCGAGATACCTGTAAAGGAATACTATTTTTCCGGGGCGCTTTTCCCCTTTATGCCGCGCCCCATGTTCGACGCCCTGGAGGCTGCCTATCTGGAAGGGCGGCCGGTGGCGTCCGTACCTGCTGAAAGCTTCCGGGAATTCAAAAAAGCGGCGGGCCTATGATAAGCAAGGAAATAACCCCCATACAGGACGGCGTAAACCGGCGCTTTTTCGTGGCGATCGCTGAACTGGAAACGCTGGGCCGGCTGCGCTCCCTGTCTGGCTTCTGCGATGATTCCGGGCTGTCTGCGCCCAGGTATAGGGAACTACGCGCGAAGTACGGCGTTACGCCCGTGCCTGCGTCCCCCTGCAGGTATACCTACGTAGAAGCGGAAGCGCTCTACTACCTGGCTACGAAATACCACGTTTCCCCTGGCTGGCTTCTTACCGGGCGGGGCAAAATGCTACGGAAGTAATGCGCCATTCCGTCAGGGTCGACTTGCATGTCCGCAAAGCCGGGGCGGGGGATCCTTCGCCGGTCCGGTTCCGCGTCAGCTGGAACGGAAAGCGGGCCGACCTCTTTCCGGGGATCTCCGTCGAGCCGGCCATCTGGAATACGGAAGCGCGCCGCGTCCAGGAAGGTACGCAAAACGGGCGCGGCCAGGGCGCCGGCTACTTGAACGGGAAAATACAGGACGGCCTTAACGCCGTGGAAAGGGCCTTTAATAAATACGAATTCCTGGAGGGGCGTTATCCCTCGGAAGCTGAACTTAAGGCGGAATTTGCCGCTATTCTGTGCCAGGAAACGCCCGGGGACGCTCCGCCCCCGGCTCCGGGTCCTCTGGATCTGCCTTTCTTCAAGGTGTACGACCTCTTTACGCGGACCGTGGGTGTTACGAACGAATGGACGGAAGATACCCATAAGAAATTCGCGGCGCTCCGCCGGCATCTCAAAGCCTATAATTCGCGGCTTCCCCGGCTGGAACTGCTCAAAGAGGCGGACCTTGCCGGCTTCCTGGAATACTTCCGGCGGAAGGGCATAAGGAATTCAACGGCGGCGAAATATACGGGCTTCCTGCGGGAGTTCCTGCGCTGGGCGGCGAAAGAGGGCTATAACCCTACGAATTTCCACGAAACGTGGCGGCCAAAGTTCAAGGGCGGGGACGGCTCCCTGCGGGAAATAATATATTTAGAATGGGAGGAGCTGATGCGCCTGTATAGCTACGAATTCCCGGCGAAGGTCGCCCCGTACCTGGGGCCGGTCCGGGATGCCTTCTGCTTCTGCTGCTTCACGTCCCTGCGTTATAGTGATCTTGCGAAGCTGCGCCGGTCGGATATCGTAGGGGACCACCTGTACGTCGTTACGCAAAAAACGGCCGACCCGCTCCGGATCGAACTGAATAAGTACAGCCGGGCTATCCTGGAAAAGTACGCCGGTATAGAATTCCCGGGCGGGCTTGCGCTGCCGGTCCTCTCTAATCAAAAAATGAACGACCACCTTAAGGAAATAGGGCGGCTTTGCGGCTTCGACGCTCCGCATCATATCGTGTACTTTATCGGCTCGAAGCGAAGCGAGCAAACGGTCCCGAAGTGGTCCGTTCTCTCTACGCATGCCGCGCGCCGTACTTTCGTAGTTAATGCGCTGCGCCTGGGTATTCCTTCGGACGTGGTTATGGCCTGGACCGGTCATTCTAACCACCGGGCCATGAAGCCCTATACTAAAATAGTGGATACCCTGAAAGCGCAAGAAATGGAAAAATTTAATACTTTCGGCGGCGATGCTTAGCGTGGAAAAGCTGCGACCCGTTTTGCGACCCGGTTTTGCTGGTACGGCGGGGGACTTCCTGGAATTCGCAAGTTCCGGAAATTTGGCAAAATCGGCCTTCCAGCGGCCTATATTCGGGGAAATGGGACTTTATGGGACCGCAAGGGCTGCCGGCTTCGACTCCGACTATCTCCACAATTCCCCGCTGTAAATCAGCGGTTTACAAATTTGCGACCCGTTTTGCGACCCGAAAGGGCCAAAAAACGGGCGCTTTTTTCTGGCCCTTCGCCGCCCTTTTTCGGGGAAATGTTAAAGGAAGGTTAAAGTTACCTTAAAGAAAAACCGGGCGAAGCTCGCGCCCGGCCCGGCCTGTCTGGAATTGGCAAATTACAACCTTCGGAAAAAGGATGTTATTTTACTGAACCAGCCGCCACCGTGGATCTTGAAGTATAAGAATACGGCCAGGGCTATAACGGCCACCGCTACGATGATATAGAAAATATACCGGAAGCGCTGCGGGTCCTTCGCTGGTTCCTCTTTGGTTTCGGTCTTTACGTCAAGCTTGCCGGAGTCCGTCTCCGTGGTTACGCTGTCCCGGTGTTCCGTCGTCGTCGTCTGGGTCCCGCTGTTGCTCTCCTTCCGGATCGTCAGCGTTTCCTCGCTCTTAAGCGGTCCCGGGGTCCCCGGTTCTTTGGCCGCGGATCCGCCGGTGCTGTCCGGCTGCGGCTCATAGTATTCCCGGCGGGTAAACTCTATTTCCGTCAGGTCGTGGCGGAAGCTGTCGAGCTGCACTTGTAGCTCCTGGCGGACGGTCTCCTGGATCCTGCGGTCCCATTCCTCCTGCGTCCTTGTGCTGGTCTGTACCTTGCGGAAGGTCCCGCAGCTGGCCAGCGCAAGGGCGCAAAAGAAAAGGCAAAGTTTCGCGGCGGCCCTCATCGCTATTCCTCCGCGTAGGTGATCGCGTCAAGCCGGCGCAGCCACCCCTTCAGGAACTTGCTATTTGCCGGGCGGCTTATGCATATAGCGTTGAAGTAAGCCCGGCGGGCGTCGTGGATCCGTTTGAAGGTGGCGCGCGTGTCGCCGCCGTTTACGGCTGCTAAGGTCTTAGGCCCCACTATTCCATCAACCTTAACCCCGAGCGCGGCTTGCGCCTTCGTAACTCCGTAAAGCCCTGAACCCCACACCCAGTCTACAAGCAAAAGCGCTAAGGACTGGTTTTCTATCTGGTCCGCCTTCCAACGGTCCCAGAATAGGCTTTTAAGGATGTCGCGCCATTCTTCAAAGGAAATGTTTACCAGGTCCCGAACGGTCGGGGCTGGAAGGCCCTTTTTCTTTCGGTAGCTGGTAAAGGTCGCAAGGGTGACGCCGCACTGCGTGTGTCCGCCCAGGTCGTCCGGGTCGTTGGCGTAGCCCTTAAGCTTTGCTTTCTCGAACTGCTCCTTAACGGGCAGCCCGGCATACTTGCTGGAAAGCCCCGCTTCCCAGCGAAGTATGAACGGAATAATTTTGTTTACATCTGCCATGTCGAATTAGGGTATTTGCGCCCCCTCCGCGGGGGCCGTTTCTGCTGCGCCTTCGCCGGCCGGCTTGCTCTGCTGAATAATCGCAAGGGCGGCGGCCAGGACGTCCCTGGCTCCGTCCTCCTGCATCAAGCGTCGCAAGTCCGCGGCGGCTGCCTGGATCTTCGCCTGCTCCTTTTTGTCGTTCTTCTCGAAGATCGACTTTACCTCTATAAAGCAAATGAAGCAAGCGCCCGCGGCGGTTATGAAGGGGAGGACCGGAATGTGGTAGCCGTAAACGTGGTTTAATAGCCCGCATATAAGCATGGCTAAAGCGTCGATAACGGTAACGGCCAGAAGCATGTTAAAGTATCGGCAGAATTTGTCCACGGTCTTGCGGAAGCCGGCGGAAGATCTGTATTCTCCGCGGGCCTTCGCCTTCCGTATTCCGGCCCAAAGGTCCAGGAAGATGGAAATAGCTACAAGCAAGTAAATACAAAGCAGGACCACCAGCTGCAGTATAATGGTGGGGAATAACTCTACAAGCATAGCGGCGGCCCTCCTATTTCTCGAAGTCCTGCGCTACTTCCGCCTTAATGTCCGCAAGGTCGCGGAGATAGGCGGTGTACTTGCCTACGGCTTCCCCGTCCACGTCCGGGTCGATGCCCAGGGCGGCGGCGTTGTAGCTGTTAATAAGGTCGAATTCCTCCGACTCGCTGTACTTCGCCCGGATGCGCGCTTCTACGGCGTTCTTGTAGTTGGGCGTTCCTGCTATTTCTACGGTCTCGCAGTTGAAGTCCGGGCGGGTGGTTTCCTCGCCGTCCGGGCCGATCTCCGTGCGGGTTCCCTCGGTGATGTGGAAATTGTAATGAAAGCGACCGTTTCCGAGGTTGATTACTTTAGGCGGCCGCTGGTTGCTGTTTGTGTGCATAGGCTTGGAAAATGTTTAATTTGTGTAAAAGGTTGCGGCTATCGCAATATTTCGCCCATCCCCACCATGAGCTGGTCGCAAGCTTGAAGGCCTTTTCGTCAAGGTCTGCGCGCCTGCGAAGCTTCGCAAGGCGCCGGCAAAGGTTTTGTTTTATGCCCTTGCGCATAAGCGTGTAACCGTGAAAAAATACGTAGCCTAAGAAGTCAATACCGCGCGCCGCTACGGGGAACACCTGCCAGTTGTGCTTTACTTCAAGCTGCAGCCCGGCCATGTATTGCTGAATATCCCGCAGAAGGGCGTGTAAATAGGCCTTATCGCTGGAAAGGATGACTATATCGTCCGCGTAGCGGAAGTAATACTTTGCCCGCTTTACTTCCTTGATCCAGTGGTCGAAGCCTGAAAGGTAAATATTTGCAAAGAACGGGGATAAATAGTTCCCGATCGGGATGCCCTTTCCGGGCGTCTGCTCAAAGTCTGGCTTCCCGTTCTTATTGGTTATAATCTGCGGCGGGAGGTCCGTGCTGTCGATTATGCCGTCAAGCAAAGCAAGCAGCCGGCGGTCCTTAATCTTGCGCCGTATTTCCGCCTTCAGTACGGCGTGGGCCATCTCCGGGTAAAAGTGCCGGATATCAAGCTTTAGGCAGTGACGGGTCCCTTCCGGGTCCTCCTTCAGGGCCTTCTGTAACTTCTGGGCGCAGGCGTGTATTCCCCGGCCCTTAATGCAGCAGAACGTGTCCGCCGTGAAAGTCTTTTCCCAAAGCGGCCCTACTACCTGGATGATGGCGTGGTGGACTATATGGTCCGGGAAAAACGGAAGCTTAGAAATAATACGTTCCTTTGGTTCCCGGATCTTAAAGATCTGGTACGGGCTTGTTTGGTAGGTCCCGTTAAGCAAGGCTTCGCGTAGGCGCTGCAGGTTCCCTTCGGGGTCTTTGTCGAAAAGCTTGACGCCCGGGTGGCCGCGTTTCCCCTTCCGGGCGTTTTTGGCCGCCAGGCGCAGGTTTTCAAGGTCTGCGACCTTCTCGAAAAGGTTGTTATAGCGTTTCACGTCGCTTTGCTTCACTTTGGGGAGCGTTCGGTGGTCTCCGTCGCCGGTTTCCTCCTACCAGCACCCCTGTTTATGAAAATGTTATTTTTTGCCGAGTGGCATGGCCTTTGTCCCCGACCTTTGGGCTTCCCCTCCTTCCTGCTCTCTCCCTCCGGTCAAATAGTTATTTTTCTGTGTTGCAATTCCGGGAGCCGATGTTCGCATTCGTATTCGTGGGCGCGTTGTTCGTATTCGCGTTCGCAAAGCCGGCATTCGCACCGTTATTCGCGTTACCGCCGAAAAGGACCCCGCAAGGACAAACAGCCTATAAAGCTATTCAAAGTAATAGCGCGTACCGGATGCCCGCAAGGTTACGCGGCGCGGGAAAGCGTTACGTTCCCGGATCCGGTCCAGTACCCACTTAATTTCGCGGGAATTGGTAAAGAATTTCTTAGCCTGGTTTTCCGGGGCGTCCCGCTCCGGCTTAATCTTTACCAAATAGCGGCCTTCGCCGAATTTCGTAGCTACTTCCATGAAGTCAAAGACCCAAAAGCTCGAATTTACCAGCTTTTGCTGCGTCGTTTCGTCGCAGTTGAAGTGCTTATTATTCGGGTCCGGGGCTATCTGCAAGAAAGCCAGGCTTCCGTCATCCTGTTGGTTCTGCATATTGCTTTGAAGTAAATAGTTTTTCTTCCTGAATAAAGCCGCCCGGCCACGAATAGTGGCGCGGGCCGGGCGGCCGTGTTACGTGCTTTTTGGGCTTCCGCGTTTCGGTCTACGCTGCGGGTATAAAGCAAAGCCGGGAGCCGAAGTACGCAATCGTATGCGTGGGCGCGTAGTTCGTATACGCGTACGCAAAGCCGGCATACGCACCGTGATTCGCGTTACCGCCGAAAAGGACCCCGCGGGTTGCTTCGCCGCTGGAGGGAATATCGGTATAGAAGTAGTCCCCTACGTAGGTGCTGGAAGATCCGCCTACGGTCTTGGGCATCATCTCGCCGAATTCGCCGATAAGCAGGGCTTTTACGTAGCCGGAACTTCTCGGAAGCTCGCCGCGCATCGTGTAGTCGGCCGTAATGGAAGACGCGAACTTGGAAGGATCGAATTCCGGGGCGGTGTAAAGCAAGGATTTGCCGCCGCTGCCTTCGCTTTGAATGTTGCAGAGGATGCCGTCCGTCCACTTCCAAATATGGCCGAAGGGGTTTTCTATTCCTCGGTAACTCGGTACGGAAACGGTCACGGATCCGTTGCCAAAGCTGGCCGGAAGGGCGTAGCTTACTACGCCGGTAGCGTTGCCCAGGCTATTGGTAACGCCGCAGGGGATGATCGGGTAATAGCCGTTAAAGGTGTTCCAGTCTCCGCTGGCTACGGTCGTAACGCCGTCGCCCAGGCCGCCCTGGTGGAAGCCGTCGGCGTCAAGGTTGGCGTTATAGGCCAGTTGGCAGTTAAAGTTCGCGTATTCGCAAACGTAGAGCCAGAAGATGGCCTTTGTAGGGCCGTAGGCGTTCGGGGTCCATCCTTCGCCGCGGTTGGCCGCGTAGGCGCGGAAGTTCGTGAGGCTGATGCTGGTGGCCGGCTTGCCCAGGTCGGTGTTATCCTGTTCGTCCCTGCTGCTGTTGTTTCCGCCGCCGCGGTAGTCCGCCGTAGTGTTGCAAACGGCCGACAGCTTGTTTGTGCTGCGCTGGACCGTGGCTTCTACGGCCGAGGTGTAGTGCTTCGGAATTTCAATAAATCCCGGCAGGGCGTATTCGCTGAATAGCGCCGTAAGGACCGCGCCGTCAAGCTCAAATTTTACGTAATGCTTCGGGATTTCGACCATGTACTGGCCGCTTGCGCCGGTCAGGTCTGCTGTTGCCCCGGTGTCCGTCTTGGTGCTGTCGCTCGCGCCCAGGTAGGTTACGACGTGGCCGTCGTCTGCAAGCAAACAGCGGCGCATCTTGCTCTGGATGGGCAGGGAACGGTGCAGCGCTTCGTCGCCTACGCGGGTGCAAGCGGTCGCGCTGGCGCTCAGGTCCTTCTGGATGCCGTAATACTGCGTATAGGGAAAGGAGGGCTTAGTGTTTCCCACGCCGATTAAAAGTCCCATTTTCTTGAAGGTTAAAGGGTTAAACTTTCGGCTTAATAGCCGTACTTAAGTGCTACGTTCTGGAGGGTCTGCTTGATCTCCCGGATAATTTCGGGGTTCCAGCCCGGCTCGAAACGTGTGTTTACGAATTCGCCCGGCTCCATCCCCCAAAGGTTTACTTCAAGGAACACCGCGCTTTCGCCGTCGTTCTTAATGTTGAAGCCGACTTCAAGGCTGAAGTTCCCGGCGTCAAGGCCCGTTATTTCGCCCATGATTCCGATCTGGGCGCTGGGCATTTCTCCGCTTCTGGTTGTCATTTTGCGTCTGGTTTTAATTGTTGAACAAAAATAATAATTTCGTATTAGTGTAATACTCCTTTGTCAAAAACTTTATAATAACTTTTCCGCTTAGTCGTCCCACTGCGCCATGTTGTAAAGCTCGAAATAGAAGCTTCCATCGTTCGCCGTGGCGTCGTCGGAAATGCCTATATTTAGCTTCCAGCTATTCCTGGAAGTCCCGTTTACTACGTAGGTGCTGGCTTCAATGCTTAGCAGGGTCGCTTTGGTCCAGGCGTCCGTGGATCCTGAAACTGGCCCGTAGCCTACAAGTATGGGCAGAATATAATCGGCGCTAACAAACCATTCCTTCGGGACGTGGATGTAGTAGCGGCCCGTTCCGGTGCGCCCGCAGGATATCGTGCTTCCGTCGAATACTTTGGAAATAGCGAAATACGCCGAGCTGGTCGTACCCGTTACCCTGCCAAAGCAGAGCGGGGTCGTGGTCCGTCCGAAGCTGCGGTTTGTCCTGAACAGGGAACGGTTTAGAATTATCCAGCCGTAGAAGGCGGAAGTAGTACCCCAGCCCAAAAGCTCCGTAATTTCATAGCTTGTTTGTAGGTTCTGGAAGCTGCGGCCGTTTTCGTAGAAATATTTACCGGTAGGCGTTCCGATGTTGAAACTGCCGACCAGTACCATTCGGCGGCCGCTGCTCTTTGTGGTCCAGTCAAGCGTTCCCACCAGGTGGGTGTTTAGCGTTCCGCTGTGGACGGTGTCGTCGTCTATGGCGTCGAAGCTGGACGTTACCTCCCGGAAGGGGTTACGCAGGCGCTTGGTTACTACGTCCGTAATATCGCCGGCGCTCGCGTGTACGGTTCCGCTGATCTCCGCGTCCGTCGCGTACATCTTGCCGCTCTGCAAGACCCGGAAAGGGGCCGTTCCGCGGTTTTCGCGGCTGGCTCCGGCCCAGATCCTGACGGAAGTGTCCGCCGTGCCTTCGCCGGTAATTCCCGCCTTGATGTGCGTATCGTCGCCGGCCAGCTGAATAGTGCCGGAAGTTACCAGGCCGCCGTCTATTACGGTCTTAGTGTTGTCGTAGGTGACCGCTTCGTCCCAGTCGCTTGCAATATAGGAACCGGAAGCCCGCGCCGTGTAGCAGCGGAAGATAACTTTTTGGCTTCCGCTGGTTTTCAGCCATAAGTCTCCTACGTCGTAGGGCGTCGTAGGCGTGGCCACAAAGACCCGGCGTTTTCCGTCCGCGGTGTCCTGGGCCTTGCTCGCGTTTTCGTAGGCCTGGAGGGCGGTTGTGTCCTCTATGGTCTGCCAGCTGTACGTGCTATTTTCTACGCAGTAGCGCTTTAGCTGCTTCGCGCTGGCGTTGTACCACATATCGCCTACGTGCTTCGCCTTCAGGGCGGCGGTGGTCCATGCCGTGGAAGGGTCGGAAGTCGTAAACCAGGTTTCGATCTTGCCGTCTATCTGCTCGGAAAGGTCCGCCGTAACGGTGGCGAATTGCCCGGCGATAAACGCCTGCAGGGCGCTGTCGTCCGTGTAGCCGCTGGCTTCCTCCCAGTCGCTTGCCTGGTATGAACCGGAAGCGCGGGCGGTCTTACAGCGGTAAATTCCGCCGTTCGGTCCCTGGACCCAAAGGTCGCCCACTTCGTAGGGGGTCGTAGGGGTCGTTACGAAAATACGGCGCTTTGTCATGGCGAGGGCCAGGGCGTCGTTCGCAAGCTGCAAGGCCTGGGCGACCTCTGCGTCGCTAAGCTCCTGCCACTTGTAGACTCCGTTTTCCTTTACCCAGCGGAATACTTTGCCGTTCGCGGTGTTGTAGAAAAGGTCCCCCAGGTGGGTTTCCTTTTCGGCCGCGCTCCACCCGCTTGCGGGCAGGTTGCTGGTCGTCGGGTCGTAGGTCTCAAAAAATTGCTCGATCTGGCCGTCCAGCTGCGCCTGAATATCGGAAAGGATGCCCGGCAGGGTGTTGTCGATGTAGTCCTTCGCGTCCTGGGCTACGTCGTCAAGATCCGCGACGTTCTTTGTGTTGCCGTTGCTATCTATGAACTTAATAACGCCGCCGATTTCGCCGTTATCCAGGTCGAAGTAGGTATTACCGCCGCCGCTGCTCTGGATCCGGCCGGTCTTAATAAAGCGGCCGTTTACGGTGCTGCTGCCGTAGGTCAAGGAAAGGACGCGCGCGCCCCGGCTGTTCCCGGCGTCAGTTATGACGCTGGAAAGTGTGCCGATAAGAAAATAGTAGTACGTCGGATCCGCGTCTGCCTGTCTCTGCGTGGCGTCTATTATTATGTTTCCCGCCGTGCCGGTCTTGCTGCAGCGGGCGTAAACGTAGTAAATAGTTCCCGCCGTAAGGCCTGAAACGGAAACGCCGGCCAGCGCCCAGGTCCTGATGTTTTCCTCGATGGCGAAGTGTACCAGGACGCCCGCGCTGGAAGCGATCGCGTTCGCGTCCCCTCCGTAGTTCGGTTCAAAGGTAATGCCGGCCAGCGTGAACTGCTGGCTTTTGGCGCCCACGGCCAGCATCGTCGTCTCAATGGAAAGCGGCCGTATTTTCTCGCTGTAATAGTGGCCTTCCGGGTCGAAAACGGCGGAGAGTACGTCCTGGGTGGCTCGCCAGTTACGGCGGGCCTTCTGGGGGTCGTTCAGCTGGTTTATGGTTATTATTTCCTTCAAGTCCTCGACGTCTGCAATAGTCCGCACAAGGTTGGAAGCCCGGACCGGCGTGTCGGAAAGGGTAACGCCGTATTTGTACGGATCCAACAGGTCGCGGGTCAGCTCCTTTATTCGGATGGTTCGCTCCACGCCCAGGTCGTCGTCCTGTACGGTCAAGTAGTCGCCCGGCTGGAAAAGGGCGGCTTCCGTCCCTCCGCCTGCGAATTGCTGCAGGAAAAGCTTTTCAAGCTCCAGGGAATAGGTGGCTTGCGGGGCCTTCGTCTTGTTGTAGTCCGCCGTTCCCGCGGTCTGCGTCGCGCTTTCGGCTGCGTCCACGTAGCTCTGGGGCAGCTGTATCTCCGTGAAAAAATACTTATCCCCGACGGCGAATTGCCGGGCGGCGCTTGCTGCGTCCGGGAACGTATAGCCGGAGGAGTCCTGGAAGGCCTTTATTTTGATGGTCTTTGTGCTGTGGTTGTAGCTCTGCAGCTCGAAGGAATAGCCGGCCAGCTGGCCCGTCGTGAACTCTACCTTTGCGGGGATGCCGTCCCGGAGCCACTTGGTGTTTCCGTGTTCGTCCCGTTCGTTCAGGTCGAAGTCCATCGTATTGTCTACAAAGCTAAGAACGTCCCCGCCCAGGGCGGTTACTTCGCCGTAACGCTGCGGGAAAATGTCGTTATACTCCTTACGGCCTTCCCGGAGCCCGTAGCGGGCCACGGCGTCCGCGTCCTCGATGTAGCTCTCGTTTTTCTGCTTCGCTGGAAGGCATAGCCGGTTATACCGGTAGCCCGCCGGCATGTTCTTATTTCCTCCGTAAACGTACAGGCGCGTTATTACGTTGGTTCCGCTCACGGACTTGCGTTCAAGCTCATAAAGCCCGCCGCCCTTTCCGTACTTAAACGTATACGGGAATACCTGGCCGACCGCGTGGAAGTGCAAAGTAAGCGTTCCCGCGTCGCTGTCCTCTATAATCTCCGTTTCGACCTTGTATTTGTCGCAAAGGTCCCACAGAACTTCAAGAAGGTTTTTTCCTGAATAGGTCAGCGTTTTGTATTCCGTTTCGGCGGGAACGTCCCCCAGGATCCAGCGGCCCGGGGTCCGGCGGTTCGCGTTGCTGATAAGGATCGCCGCGAATTGCGCCAGGGTCCCCGTGAAGCTGTCAAGCATCAAGCCGTCCGGGAGCAGCCATTGGGCGTCTATTAGTTCGTATTGCCGGCCCTCAAAAGTAAGGGTATATTCAAAGCGCCGCGGCCCGGTTTTCTTTACCGGGACCAGGGCGTTAAGCGTGTACGTTTCCCCCGCAAAGGCGCGTATTTTGTCCCCCAGCTGGAAGTCAAGGGGCAGGGCGCTCTGCACGGTCATCGTGATCGTGTCCGCCCCTGCAAAAGCTTTCTTTTGCTTTGCGCTGGTTACGGCGGAAACGGCGGCCCGCCGCATGAGCGGCAGGGTCGTTCCGTCCTTGTGAATTATTATAATTTGGTCCATACCACGATGCCGTTTGTCTGGAAGCTGCTAATTTCTTCAATTACGCCGGCCACGATGGCGTAGTAGATGCCTTCTGCCTGGTATTCGTGCGTTACGGTTACGCCTTCGCCGTTTACGTCGTAGGTGGCCGTTCCGTCGCCCCAGTAGATGGTTAATAGCTTGTTCGAGGTCAGGGTAATGGAAAGCGTAGCCGTTGCGCTGCTGGTCCTCTGGTGGCGGACCACCCTCTTTACCGGCTCCGGCTCCCGAAGCTTAAGCGTAAACGTTCCGACCATAAGGTTGTCGTTCCAGCGCTTGGAAACGGCTACTACGTTGGGCAGGTATACTTCGTAAACGAGCGGCTTCGTCGGGTGGATGTCAATCATAAGGCGCTGCGTTCCGTCCGCGTCGAACTGGGCCAGGAATTCGTTAAGCTTCGTTACAAAGTCGATCTTCCCCTTCGCCTGAATGAAGCAAGAAAGCGTAATTTCGCGCGGCTCGAAGCGGCGGCGGGTCAAGTCTACCACTTCGCCGTGTTCGTCGGGCCAGTCTACGCTGTACACCTTCTTTGTGGCGGGCCGGTCAAGGATGCCGTTACTGGAAGATACCCGAACGTCGAAGGCCTTAAAGTTTACCCCGTTAAGGTAGTATTCCAGGGAGGTGGCGGTGCTGATAAGCTCTGTTATTTCCTCCTGGGTCAGCGCTACGTCGTAGATCTTTACTTCGTCAAGGTTTCCGTACCCGTAGCCGGTCCCGAAAATGTCTTGCAGGATCCCAAAACCGGAAGGGCTGGAAGATGGAAGTTCAAGCGTTCCGACCAGCTGCGTGTCAAGGTAAACGCGGACTTCCGTTCCGTGCTTTGTAACGGCCCAAAAGCCCCACGTATCGGGGTTAATATTGTACCAGGCTTCCCGGTAGTTCTCTACGCCGGCGCAGTTGAAAAATACGCCTATTTGCCCGCCCGTGTAGCCGTCCGGGAATTCTTTACGGCGGATCCATGCCGTCAGGGAAAAGTCGGAAGTAAGCGGGACAAAATCCTGCTCAATTTCCGCGCGGCCTTCGCCGTCGAATTCTATGCAGTTCCCCTGCCTTCCGGGTACAAAGTCCGCGCCGGTCAGCGCTGCGTCGTGGCGGCCCCGGCTATAATCGTAGGCAGTAAGCGATCCCGCCGCTTCGTCAAAGGGCAGGTTCAAGATAATATTTTCTTCTCTGGTTGCCATTGCTAATATGTTTTTTTGTGTTTAACTACGATTTTAACCGTGCCGGCGTTCTCGCCGGTTATGGCTTCCGCCTGCGCCCCTTCGTACTGGAATACGGTAACGCGGGCTTTGTCCCTGGCTTCTACGGTAACGCGGGACCGGTCGAAGGCGTCCACCGTTACTACTGCGTTCCCGGTTGCCAGAATGTGGAGCCGGGTGTCGCCGGTTGCGTAAAGCTGCGCGGCCTGGTAGCCGTTGTAAACGGCCACGGCGTCGCTATCTCCGTAGAAGGCTGCCCGGGTTACGTTCCCCAGGTGGAGTTCCTTGCGGTCTACGTAAATGTTTACGCCGTCCGTTACCTGCTGCGGAAGCGCCCGCAAGTATTCAAGGCTTGGGACGCCTTTGCTCAGGCAGAAGTCTATACCGTTGAAGTAAAGGGCGGCCAGCCCCTCCAGCGTCTCCGTCCGGAGGAGCCGTTCGTGCCATTCTTTGCAAACGCCGGCGGCCTTTGCCGCCTGGGCTAATTCCTTGTTATAGCTCATATCTATTCCCCTCCTGTATAGCCGGCGGCGCGCAGCTCGCGGTCAAGCGTCCCGCCGTACCTCAATTCGTTGTAAATGTTCCGGCAGATGGTGGTCGTCTCCGCCATGCGCGCGTCTATGCTCGCAAGGTGGACCAGCTGCTCGCGCAAAAGGTCTATACTTTCGACCTGGTTCTCTCTTACGGCGTTCGTTTGGCCAGCCAGCAGGTCGATGCTCTCCTGGCTTGCGCCTGCAATAGCGCCGGCCAGGGTGGTCGTGTCGGCTCCGTCAAGCTCTTTATAAAGATCTTCGTAAACCTTCATAGCTTCCGCGTACTGCTCCGCGATGGCGTGGACGCGGTCCTTAAACGCCTGCTGTTCCTGCGGGGTCAAGCCGTCAAAGGTCCCGTTTCCTTCGGAGTCGAAGCCCATAGCGGCCTGCAGCTGCTTCATGGCCTGCTGTAAGGGTCCCGTTAAGAACTGCTTGCTTACGGCGGCCTTTACGGCGTTCGCCATAATCTCCTGGGCGATCTGCTCGGAAGTTTTCTTAATTTGGGACTTGCTCATGCCGGTGCTGAATAAGTCCGTAATTCCGTCCGCAAGCTGGCCAGCGAAGTCCGCGGCGGTCGTCTGGGTTACTTCCTCCGTTATTTCCTGGATAATGTCCTCAATATTGCGGAGGTTCTGGGCCTGTTTCTCCGTGAAGTCGTCTATTTTGTCGGAGTCGCTCTTTTTCTTGGAAGCTTCCAGCCTGGCCTGCTCCCGAAGCTCCGCGTTCTGCTTCCGCAGGTTCTCTATGGCCTGGCCCTGCTTCCTGTAATAATCTTCGCCCAGGGCCTTGTCTATCTCCCACTTTAGCTGGTTGTAGGCGTTGGAAAGCCGGTTAATTTGCTGTTCGTGCTTCTGGATGCTCTTTTCGATCTGTTTGTCCTGGTTGCCGCAAATGGCCTTAATTACGTCCACCACGGCGTTTACTACTACCAGGGCGGCCTGTATGATCGTAAGAATAACGGAGCTTTTCTCGGCGGTCTTTATGGCCGTCGCTACGGCTACGGCTACGGCGGCCGTACTGGCCAGGGAAGATATCGCGGTGGCTCCTACGTCCCCGATGGCGTCCTTTAACGGCTGGCAGCTGTTGATGGCGTCCTCTACGAATTCAAAGCTTGACTTCGTGGCTTCGCCCAGCTGCTTCCAGTTCTTTTTAATGTCCTTCGCGCTGGTCTTTGCGTCCTTGCTGGCGTTCGTGAAAATGGACCGCAAGCTGGAGGCCATCTGGGCGAAGGGGTTTTCTTGGTTCAAGACCTCGCGGGCTTCGTTAAGTTTGTCCCGGATCGCCTTAAGGTCTACGGGGTCGAATACGCCGGAAAGGCTGGAAAATTGCTTTTCAATCTCCGCCACCAGGTCCTCTATCTGCTGGGACGTAAGTTCGTCAAGGTTCCCGAAAAGCTCCGCCCACTGGTCGGAAGCCTGCAAGGTCTCCGCGGCCAGCTTGCTAAGGGCCTGCGCCTGGGCTTTGTCCAGGTTTTCAAGAATAGAAGTATTCCCGCTTTCGGCGGCTATTATTTCGGCCTGCCGGCGCTTCTCTGCGTATTCCGCTTCGATGAGGGCCTTCTTTTCCTCAAAGGATCCGTATTCTTCCAGAAGGGCGTTATAGTCCGCTCCGCTTTCCTGGTCGTATTGGCGCTTTCGGTTATCGATGGCGCGCTGGATCCGGGCCTTTTCTTCCTCATCCTCCGTCTCCGTAAGGGCCTTTTCCAGCAGGGCGATGTCCGCGTTGTACTGGGTCGCAAGCTGGACCCGTTTGTCTAAATAGTCCGCGTATTGCTCCAGGAGGGCGTCTGTCTGCTCCTTCTGCTTCGCCAGGGCGTCGTCCTCCGCTTCGTCAAGGGCTGCGCCTTCCTGCTTCGCCAGCTCGCTGTCGTCGCCTTCCAGGGCCTTGCGGCGCTCCTGGATGATGTTCAATACGTCAAGGATGCCGTTCGCGCCGTCCAGCTGCTCTTGAAGCGCGGCTTTGAACTCTGCAAGGGCGGCCCCTTTCGTTTCCTCTGCTATCGCGGTGTTAATCGCGGCCAGCTGCTCCTTCTGGGCTTTGGTCCCGCCGCCGGCCATTTCTTCCACAAGCTGCTGGCGTAGGTTCTGCAGGTATTCGATGTAATTCTCGCCGCCCTTCAAAAGCTCCGCGTACTGGGCGTTTGCTGCGTCCCGGACTATGGCGTCGGAAGATGCGGCCCACTGCTTAAATTGTTCGTAGTCCTTCTTTTTGGCTTCCAGCTCCGCCTTGAACTTATCCGCGGCGCTGGTTCCGCCGCCGCCCCCTCCGCCGCCGGAATTCAAAAGCCCGGCTTCGCGTAGGATCCGCAGGCCTTCTTTCTCCGCTTCCGTGGCGTCCGCGTAGCCCTTTTCGATAACGGCCTGCAAGTCCGCCAGTTCCTGCTTCTTTT
>Ga0310786_10005929_pt1 | contig 16422 bp, 15 predicted proteins | sample AusTroGonzalo_MG_FD_203881 | JGI IMG/M metagenome (GOLD analysis project Ga0310786, IMG submission 203881) | Bovine rumen microbial communities from tropical cattle in Woodstock, Queensland, Australia - Gonzalo_03 (v2) (version 2) | ecosystem: Host-associated > Mammals > Digestive system >... | reverse complement strand
CACCTGTTTTTGACGGCTTTTCCGTACTAAGATTCGCCGGTTTGGATGGTCCCGACTCTTTTACACACGTTCCGAAGGATATCTCAAATTCGCCGACATAGGTTCCTGTTTTGTCTGAAACAACACAAGTGATCACCTTTCCGATATCTTCAGCGACCAGATAGTATTGGGATTCTTCCGCCCCCTGAATCGCTATGCCATCACGTTTCCATACATACTGAAGATGTGTATAAGAGCAGTTACTGTATTTTCTGGAAACACTAACGCTCGAACCATATGCGGCATACCCGGATTTTATGTATTCGAACTCCAGCAGCTTTCTTTTGTAATATGTATGCGTACCATCATTTTCAAATACAGCATACCTCCCCTGATGATCAAGCTTTTCCGCGGTAATGGAATCACGTCCCCAGCTCTCATATCTCGTAAAATCAACCGGCAGACACATCGCAACGGTCACTTCCTTAAATGTGCCATTCAGCTTCAATACATTCAACGCATCGTCCCCATAGAACATCTCATCAAAATTCGTCGTTTTGCTGAAATCAGCACCGGACAAATCAATTTCGGTAACCTGATCATACCCCTTAAATAATTGGGCACAGTTTTCCGGAAAAACAGTGTTTGATTCACATGTGATCTTTGTCACACTTGACTTGGATGAATAGCCTGTCACCGTCCCGATGTTCAATGCCGCGCCGTCATTTTTCAGTGTCATAACCCCATTTTGAACAGACACCGCTGCTTGCGCCCTCATCGGAACAGCAATCAGCACGAGCCAAAAAACTGCAATCGAAAAACCATACAAAAAACAGCCATACAATCTTTTGCATTTCTTCAATCCCATAATGAACCCTCCTCTGTTTTGCTTTTATCTCCTAAAGCAGCGAAATCAAAAAAGCCGTAAGACTTGCTGCCATAGCCACTATTACCAGCCCTTTCCCCCTAAGAGCAAGCAGAACAGCCACTAACACACCCGCCGCGGATGCAGCCATTCCGCATTCACTGTGGAATACCGCCGGGAAAGTCATCGCCATAAGACATGCATAAGGCACATAATATAAAAAGGATTTTATGAAACGGTTTTCAATTCTTCCGCGTATCAATGTAAGCGGAAGCATACGGATCAGATAAGTCACAACAGCCATTATAAAAATATACGCATAAATCTTCATGGATCAGTTTCCTCCCCGCTATCATTCCCCTCCTTTACAGGGAAGACAAATGCGCCAAACGTCGCAGCTGCCAAAGTGCAGAGAATAATGGACAAGCCTTCCGAAATCCCCTGAAGTGCGGGAATATACCGGAACATTGCACTGATCATGATTGCAATCAGTGCCACGATCAGCACAGGTCGAGATTTTTTTGCAACCGGAACCACGATTGCTATAAACATTCCATATAGCATGATACCCATTGCCACACTCAGCCTTTTCGGCATCAGATTACCCGCGACAGCACCGAGAAATGTTCCCACAGTCCATCCCGCTATCGGTAGACTCTGCAGTCCAAGCATGTATGGCAGCGTCAGACTCTTTTGATGGCTTACCGCAACCGCAAAAATCTCATCCGTATTCGCGAAGGCAATGATGAGCTTTTTCCAAAAGCGCATCCCCGGCTCCAGCTTTTGCGTCAATGATAAGCTCATAAGTGAATATCGCAGATTGATGATCAGCTGCGTCAGGATCATTTCTGCGAGTGTTCCACCGGCTGCGATCACACGGATTCCGGCAAACTCTCCCGCGCTTGTCAAATTCGTAAAACTCATAACCGTCCCCTGTATGGCGGTCATTCCCGCTGCGATCATGGCAATCCCCAGACCGAAACTTACAGCAAAATATCCTAATGCAATGGGAATCCCATCTTTTAATCCATTCCTGAATTCTTCTTTCAAAGCATTATCCTTCTGTCATTATCATTTTATTTTTTTCGTTCTTCATTGCCTATATGTGACAAACCTTTTGAACTCAGCCGATACATATGATCTATAAATCGGAGAATTCTCCAAGCGCTCTTTCCAAGCGCCGCAAGCCGTCCGATAACCTTTTCTTTGGGCATGCGATGTTTAAGCGCAAAAAAGGCGCTCCGGCATCGCCATATTCCGCCCCGTCCGATAGATAAAGCCCTGTTTTTGCCCGAATGTATTCTGCGAGCTTTACGCTGTCCATTGTATACTTTCTGCAGTCCAACCAAAGCAGATACGTCGCTTCGGATGGCACAAGATGCAGCCCTGGAAGATTCTTTTCCAAAAATTCACGTACGATACATTTATTCTCGTAGATATAATCGCGCAAAGCATCCAGCCACGGCGCACCTTCAGAAAATGCTGCAATCGTCACAGGGCAGGCAAAACTGTTCGGTTCCGCAGCTTCGTCCGTGTTAAGTCCGCGCCACACTTTATGCCGCAAAACCGGATTGGGTACTGATACTGCTGCCGTTTGCATTCCTGCAAGGTTAAATGCTTTCGTAGGCGCAATGCAGGAGATGCTGTTATCCCGGCAAACATCCGAAGCAGAAGCAAAAGGAATATATTCCCTGCCCGGATCCGTCAGATCACAATGGATCTCATCGGATACTACAAGCACATGATATTTGGCACAAAGCTCGCCAACATGTGCAAGTTCCTCCCTGCTCCAAATCCTTCCGACCGGATTATGAGGGTTACAAAAAATAAGCATGGCAGTTTGCGGATCAGACAGTGCCTGTTCCAATGCCACAAAGTCGATTTCATAGTCCGTAAATCCGGCCGGTCTTTGTTCGGCGCTGCTTCCCCGCGTACAATACATCAACGGACACTGCACCACATTTCTTCCATTATTTACAATGGAATTAAAAAATATATTATATACCGGCGTCAAAATCAATACATTTTCACCCGGCGTTGTCATTTTCCGTACTATACTGGAAAGCGCCGGCACAACTCCGGTACAAAAGATCAGCCAATCCTTCTCCATCCGGAAATGATGCCTTTCCATCCACCAGTTCTGATAAGCATCATACCATTCATCGGGCACCACATTATATCCAAACACGCCATGTGCGGCCCTTTTTACAATTGCTTCCCTGACGCACGGTGCCGTTTCGAAATCCATATCCGCCACCCACATGGGAAGCTCATCCGGTCCCACGTCCCATTTAAGGGAAGCCGTTCCGCGCCTGTTCACAAGGGTGTCAAAATCAAACTCTTCCATGCGTACCCTCCATCAGTTTCTGCAAATAATCTTTGTTTTTCCCGGATCGATCCTGTCCTTCTCCAAAATAAGCTCTCCAATCTCATCTGCGGTTATGGTCCCGGCAGTCGGATTCATCACGCTGTCAATCTTACTGCAAATATCCGCTTCAACAGTCGAATACTCAAAAGCGAGTGTCGTATTCAGGAGCTTACAGTTTTTCATAACCAGATTATCGATATAGCACATCCCCTGAAGGCTCTCAATAGTGCAATTAACGAATGTCAGATTTTTAGAATTCCACCCAAGGTATTCCCCTGAGATAAAGGAATCATACACAGTCACATTTTCACTATTCCAAAAGGAATCCTTCGAAAGAAGTCTGCTGTTATGGATCTCCACATTTTTCGCACCGTCAAAGGAATAATTCCCATAGAGAGTCAGACTGTCCACCCTGATATCGGAAGAATTCATGCAAAAATAATCCCCCTTCGCCGTCACACGCTCCAAAGATATGTTTTCGCAATTCCACAAAGTTTCAGCCGCGTTGGAAAACGAGACATCCCGCAATGTCACTCCCTTGCATCGTCTGAAATTCTTCGGAGCATCGATCGGAGTATTTTCCAAAATAATATCATCCGTATACCAAACACCGGCCCTTGCCATATCAAACCAGACACAATTCTTTGCGACAATATTTCTGCAATACCAAAGCGGATACTTCCACCGAAACAGGCACCCCTCAAGTTCTATATTTCTGCTTTCCTTGAGTGGGGACTCACCATCCGCAAAGGTGCAATCTACAATATGCATGTCTCTGCTCATAAAAAGCGCACGTTCCCCTGTCAAAAACTTCTGCCTGATCGTCTTTTTCTCTTCCATATCTTCTCCTTTATCACTCACATCCTGCAACCGTATCTATAAAACTTTTGCTGCCGGGAGATTCACCGATCACTCTTGCGGATATTTGGTTTTCTCACCCACAATGTTATGCATCCATACCCCTTTTTTCACCAGCACAAAACCGATCGCGCATTTGATCAGATCGATCATTTGCACACTAAAATACAGCGTCACGATCGGCATTTCCGTATATCGGCTGAGCAGATATGCCACAGGTGTACAGATTATCCACAGATAAACACTGTCAAACAAAAATGTAATTCCGGTTTTTCCTCCCGATCGAAGAGTAAAATAGGTGGTGTGCATAAACGCATACATCGGCATGCAATATGCACTGATGCGAATAAATTCCGTTGCCAGTCTTTTTACCTGATCTGTCGTATTGTAAACCTGTGGAAAGAGGGATGAAAAGATAAACAATATCCCGCCCATGCCAAAACAACTCATAACCGCAAAGGCGATCAGCTTGGTATCCGTATCCCGCGCCTCTTCCATTTTTCCTGCTCCAAGCAGCTGTCCAACCATGATCGCGACCGCATTTCCCATGGAAATAAAAACTACATTGAACAGATTATTAATGGTGGACGCAATATTCAGCCCGGCTACAACATCCAGTCCTCGCAGGGAATAACATTGATTCAACACTGCAATTCCAGCAGCCCATAGGATTTCATTGATCATAAGCGGAATTCCCTTGATGGTAATACGCCACACAAGATTCCATGGGATCCGAAAACTTTTGTACAAGCCCTCTGCAAATTCCAATTTCTCCGTATGACAATGCGTCCAAATGATCACAATCGCAGCCTGCACATAACGTGAGATGACCGTTGCTACCGCCGCTCCCACAACGCCAAGCCTTGGGAAACCAAAATGACCGAATATCAACACATAATTCAGGCACAGATTCACTAATACCGCCGCAACACCGGCGATCATCGGGACCTTTGTCTCACCACACTCTCGCAAAGTGCTGCTATAGATCTCCTCAAATCCGAACGGTATGAGACCGATCAAAGTTACCAGAAGATATTGTTTCCCATAATGCAAAGCAGCTTCCAGTGACTGTGTGGTTTCTCCTGCATCGTGAAGATACAAAAGAATCAACCTGTCACCCCGGCACAGAAAAACCACGATTCCGATGACCACAATGCCTATGCAGATATAGAGCTTATACCGAAATGCATATCTTACGCCATCGTGATCCCTTTGACCGTAAAACTGTGCTCCAAAGATTCCTGCCGCCGAAAGAGCCCCAAATACAGCCAGATAAAAAACCAGCATCAACTGGTTCACAATTGCGATACCGGACATCTGCTCGGTTCCGACACGTCCCACCATAATATTGTCCAACAAATTGACAAAGTTGGATATCCCGTTTTGAATGATGATGGGAATTACAATCGTCAAAACCTGTCTATAAAATTTTCTGTCTCCGATCAACTTATTCATATATTTATTCTACTCCACGTACTTTCACAATAGCAATAGACTTTCTTGCTCTTTCTGCCATTTTTTCCAGCTCTTTTGCCGAAAATGCACAAAAATCCTGATCGGGATCCAAAATGGAACTGCTCTCGCGAAAACTCTGCAAATACAGCGTGCAATCCCCGGCAAGCCATTTCCCGATTTCTTCAAATTCCTCCGGGTCATGTAACCCCTTTACTACTGTGGTTCTGAATTCATAAGGGATCCTGCTCTGCCCTTTTAAGATACTGATACTCCTTTCTATGTTCGCCAAATCCAGGTGCTTTCGTCCCGCTGCCAACGCATAACGATCACGCGATGCTTTGATATCCATTGCAACATAATCAAGAAGCTCTGCTTCCATTAGTTCTTCCAATACCTCCGGACGATATCCGTTTGTATCAAGTTTGATCAGATACCCCAATCCCCGGACCTCTTCAATAAACGGTCGCAGATCTTTTTGCAGCGTCGGTTCACCTCCCGTGATACATACACCTTCAAGAACAGTTCTGCGTTTTCTTAAAAATTCCATGATCTCTTCCTGTGGGATCTGCATGGAATGGATCTCTTCTTCACAAGCTGTCACAAGCTCTCCGTTATGGCAAAAAGGGCATCTGAAATTACACCCCCCGGTAAAAAGCGTCGCCGCCACATGTCCCGGGAAATCCAAAAGTGTTGTTTTTTGCATACCGCAGATGATCATACCCTCATCCCCTGTCTCAAATAATTCCCTCTTTATTGCATCATTTGAAAAAATCTTTCGGTCTCCATGATACTGCAAAGAGGTTTTCCCGCATTAAAAAGCAGATTGGAATATTAAAAAGAATACCGCAAAAAAAGGTTTCTTGCAAGCTGAAAGTCTTTATGGAAACTGACACAGAATTGTGATAGAATAAATAGCGGGAATACTTTTCCAAGAAAGTGAGGGATTCTTATGTTTATTGACAATCTTACTGCCGGAGAAAAGATACACATCCGTGTTGAAAAGGGAAGCAGCGCCATGGAATTCACCACCGAGGCGATTGAGCTGTCCTCAGAAGTTGATATTCTTGCCCTGCAACTACAGGAAAAAAAGCTTCACGCAAAAGTTCTTCCCGTCAAATTGATTACAGACGCCAAAAACACACCCCCGGGGAAATCCCCTCAGCCGGTCACTTTCCCGGAAGGTAATATCATCTATAAAGTTTCCGTTGTACGTGATAAAACGCCGTACATATGGAGAAGGATCACCATTAGGCGTATTGATAAAGCACCTTACCACATCCTTGTCAGCAGTGAAAATGCACAGCCCGCAGAGCGCAGATCATGTCCCCGTATAACGCTCGGTTTTGCTGCCAAAGCGCGTTTTTTGAATGGTGTCGGTATTCTTCCCGTAACCGTCAAAAATATCAGCGGAAACGGCATTGCAATTGTCGTTGATAAAGAATACGATCCCGGCGTATTAAAAAACGGGAGTCTGATCCAGGATGTCACATTTCGCGATGAAGCGCTGGACGAGGATTTCGTACTCAGCGCCTTTGTGATGCGAACCACACGATATACAAACGGCCGAGTCCTCTTCGGCTGCCGGCTGAATTCCAAAACAACCGAAGTTACCGCATATGTGAACCAAAAGCTTTACCTTAAGCAACAGGAACAGGCTTAAACGTGCCAACGCTTCCTTACAAGCGACGTATAAACCGATTCCATGCGGTTGAAAGCAGATTACTGCCAAACAACACAAGAAGCCACATAGCCCCAAGAACTCTAAGCCAAAAACGATTGCTCTGCATCTTGTCCCTCCTGTTTCGTAATAGATTTAGCATTCCCGAAAGGATCCTTTTTTATGCCGGCCATCACAGAAATCCAGGAAAAATACATGAAAGAAGCCCTCAAGCAGGCAAAAAAGGCTGCCGCACTCGGCGAAGTACCGATCGGCTGTGTCATTGTTTATCAGGGAAAAATCATCGGACGCGGATACAATCGCCGAAATACGGACAAGAATACTCTCTGCCACGCAGAAATCACAGCGATCAAACGTGCCAGCAAAAAAATCGGCGACTGGCGTTTGGAAGACTGCACTCTCTATGTAACACTTGAACCTTGTCAGATGTGTGCTGGTGCAATTATTCAGGCACGCATTCCGGAAGTTGTCATGGGTTGTATGAATCCTAAGGCAGGATGCGGCGGATCCATCCTAAATCTCCTGGAAATGCCGGAATTCAACCATCAGGCGACCGTTTACCGCGGTATCCTTGAGGCAGAATGCAGTGCCATCTTAAAAGATTTTTTCTCCAATCTGCGCATACGCAATAAGGCAGAAAAAGCAGCAGAAAAAGAAAAAAACTAGAAAAAAACGACGGGGAACGGAATTGTGTTACCCCTTGACAAAAGTACGAAAAAAAGCTACACTTATAAAGCCGTGCATTGTCGGATTGTCTGTAATGGTGAAATTCGGTCTTGCGCAATGGAAATCTGCGAACCGTGTCAGGTTGGGAACAAAGCAGCACTAAGCGGAACTTTCCATGTGCCGTAAGGTCACCGGGTGGAGTTACAGTTCGGTTCGGCAGTGTACGGTTTTCAATTATGAACAAGCTCATTATTCTCAAATAACCCGGCAGAAACAGAACCATCTGCCGGGTTTGATTGAAAGAGGATTTTCAATGTGGATACTATAACAAGTCTTATGTCATGCTGTACGATCTGTCCCCGCCGCTGCGGTGTAAACCGGCTCTCAGGAGAGCGCGGGTATTGTGGACAGACTGCAGAAATCACAGCCGCCAGAGCTGCCTTGCACTTTTGGGAGGAACCCTGCATATCCGGTACGTGTGGAAGCGGAGCCGTATTTTTTTCCGGCTGTAATCTGCAATGCGTCTTCTGTCAAAACCACGAGATCGCCATCGGGCAGCAGGGAAAAGCGATTTCGCCGGAGCATCTCGCGAAAATTTTTCTAGATCTCCAAAAACAAAAAGCGCATAATATCAACTTGGTAACCGGAACACATTTCATTCCACAGATACGTTTTGCGCTTCTGAAAGCCTTCCGCGACGGACTTTCCATCCCTATTGTGTATAATACCGGATCCTATGAAGAAATAGAATCCCTAAGACTCCTTGAAGGTTTGGTTTCCATTTATCTGCCTGACTTAAAATATCTGTCATCCGAAGCCTCAATGCGTTTATCCAATGCATCCGATTATTTTCAAAAAGCGTTTCCTGCTATCGGCGAAATGTTGCGGCAAGTAGGACGTCCCATCATTAATCCTGACGACGGCCTTATGCAAAGCGGCGTTATCGTTCGCCATCTCCTTCTACCCGGAATGGCAGGCGAAAGCAAACGGATCCTTCGAAAATTGCATGAAGCTTTCGGAAATGACATATATGTCAGCATCATGAATCAATATACTCCCATGCCTTTGGTGCGAAATCATCCCGATTATACGGATCTGGCCCGCAGCGTAACCGACGAGGAATACCAGCGCGTGCTCGATTTTGCAGATACCATCGGCATTGACTTAGGATTCTGTCAAGAAGGAGACACTGTCGGCGAAAGCTTTATTCCTCCATTTAACGGAGACGGTTTATAGTTCCACGCGCATCATGTAATACCCATATTCACCCTCCCGTGCCGGATCTTCCTTTGTTTCAAAGCTCTCAAAACCAAAAAGCATAGCTATTTCTTTTTCCTTTGGATAGAAATTCCCAGGCACTCCGATATAATAGAGATATTCACCGCGCTTTTGAATGCGGTGCAGGATCAGATGCTTATAATTAAAATATCCATGAAGCAGGAAACTGTTATTGGCAAGTCTGTAGGATCGATCCTTTAATACCACAAAATCCGCCGGTGTAATCTTAAGATAACTTCTTTCATCTCCAAAAGGCATTATGTGCGGATAGATACTGTCTAACTGTTCCCATTTCCCGGATCGGAGAGACATATGAAACCCCGGGTTGCTTTTCGCTTCCTCTACTGCCGGGTCACGCCCGCATTCTATGTCGGCCTTCACTTTATCTTTCCCCGGGTCACACCCGTATTCTATGTCGCCTTTCACTTTATCTTTCCCCATGTCACGCCCATATTCTATATCATTTCCCTCTTCTCCATGCACCGGATCTCGTTTGTTTTCTTCATAGCTTTGTATAGTTTGGCGTAATGTCTTCTCTCCTGAGTTTTCTATCTCAGGTGCTCTGTCTGCCGTCTTCTCTCCTGAATCTTCTATCTCAGGTACTCGAACTGCTGTCTTCGCGCTATGGATAATCGGTTGTAGCATCGATTCCTGAAATTCACAGGACAATACATGATCCTGATCGATCTCAATGATTAACCTGACAAGCTCCCTCAATGCCACTTTGCTGCCCCCAAGATCTTCGACATCTAAGTCCTGCAGTTCGAGCCTGCCTTTTCCGTCCTGAACTCGCATATTGCACAATGATCCTTCCGTATCACGCCCCATAAGTTTCACCATAAAACCAGGCTCTGCACATCTCAGAGCTGAACTTTCAGGTCCGAAACTCTTTTCCGCAAGGTCTTTGGACAGGCTTACCTGTATGATCAGTCTGCATAAAGAACCATAAGTCTCCAAGCGCACAAATCCGCCGCCCGCTATCCGGATCTGTTTTTCCATGAAATCCAAATATCTTAATATCTGTTTATGTAACATAAAGACACCCCCTGAATAATGCCGGGATCACTTTGTTGTTCAAGCAATCCTTTGTCATTATATGTCGGGGATGTCTCATAAATTCCTGCAATCGGTTATTGCGCGACCGATTCTCTAGTGCTCTGTGACCGATTCTCTAGTGCTCTGTGACCGATTCTCTAGTGCTCTGTGACCGATTATTTCGTGCTGAATCTCTAGTGCTCCGCGTTCTCCAGATATTTCATAAACTCTGCTACCATAAGTGCAATTTTGAATGTTAATGCATCATCAAAACTCCTCAAATTCAAGCCCGTACTCTCCTGAATTCGCTCAATCCGGTATACCAGGGTATTTCTATGTACATAAAGCTGACGCGCTGTCTCAGATACATTCAGATTATTCTCAAAAAATTTATTCAGCGTGTTGATCGTTTCCTCATCAAAATCTGCAAGGCTATTCTCACCAAAAATCTCTTGGATAAAAAGCTTACACAAATTTACGGGCAACTGGTAGATCAAGCGGCCGATACCCAATGTATTATAAGCTGCAACTGTCTTTTCCGCATAAAAGATCTTTCCGACATCCATGGCCATCTTTGCCTCTTTATAGGACTTGGAAACGTCCTTTAACTCGTGTACAACCGTTCCATAGGCTACTCTTGCATTGATCATCGCTTCCGTACTCATCATATCAACAATCGTGTATGCCACATTTTCCAATGTTGATGCCGATGCATCGCCCTCAAAACTCTTTATCAGAATGATACTGCTCTCATCAACCGCTGTCAGATAGTCGCCGTTCTGAGCGGAAAACATACTTTTTAGCAGTTCCATCACAACCCCGTCTTTTTCGGTTTTCGCCTCAATCAAAAATACGGAACGAAGCACATTATCCTCTATACGAAGTTTTTTTGCCCGATTATAAATATCTACCAACAGCATATTATCCAAAAGCAGGTTTTGGAAGAAATTGTTCCTGTCAAAGCGTTCCTTATAGGCGATTACAAGATTCTGTATCTGACAAACCGCAATCTTTCCGATCATATACGCATCATCATTAAATCCTCTTGCCACAAGCACATACAGAATATCACCTTCATCCAGAACCTTAAGTAAATGATGCGTTCCCACCACCTGACTGTCAGCAGGTGATCCGGCGAAATCCCGGACTAAGCTTTTCTGTAAATCGGATTTATCCGATGTCCCAGCAATCATTTCGCCGCCAAGATCATACACAAAAAGATCCACTTTGGTGATTTGCTTCAATTCATCCAAGCTCGTCTGAATAATCTGATTTGATATCATTTACTTCCTCCATTCTTAGAGCATTGCCCGCTTTTTTCCCATACACAAAAGGGGTGCTGTTCCCAGCACCCCAAATTATTAAATTCTAGTTTGTAATGATCTTCTCGGTCTCTTTATCGAATACATGAATCTTCTCAACATCCAAAGCGAATTTAACGGTGTCGCCAGGTCTGGAGTTTGTACGAGAATCTACTCTAGCGGTCATAGGGAACTCGTCAAGATCAAAGTACAGATATACTTCTGCACCAAGCAACTCGTATACCTTGATGGTAGATTCGAAGGTACTCTGAGGAGAATTCTCGATGAACATCTCTGAATCATATACATCCTCAGGACGAATACCGAAGATAACCTGCTTTCCGTCATAACCGCCCTCGATCAGCTTCTTGGATTTTGCAGGAGGAAGAGGAATGCTCTTGCCTGCGATTTCAAGGCTTGCCACATCTCCGGATACAGAAACATTTGCGGTTAAGAAGTTCATCTGAGGGGAACCCATGAATCCTGCAACGAACAGGTTCTGAGGCTTCTCATACAGATTCTGAGGAGTATCTACCTGCTGGATAACACCATCCTTCATAACAACGATTCTGGTACCAAGTGTCATAGCCTCGGTCTGGTCATGTGTTACATAGATGATGGTAGTACCAAGTCTCTGATGCAGCTTAGCGATCTCAATTCTCATCTGTACACGAAGCTTTGCATCCAGGTTGGACAAAGGCTCGTCCATGAGGAATACCTTAGGATTACGAACGATAGCACGACCCATAGCTACACGCTGTCTCTGACCACCGGACAGAGCCTTGGGCTTACGATCAAGAAGCGGAGTCAGGTCAAGGATCTTAGCAGCTTCCTTAACCATCTTATCAATCTGATCCTTGGGAACCTTTCTCAGTTTCAGACCAAATGCCATATTGTCATAAACGGACATGTGGGGATACAGAGCGTAGTTCTGGAATACCATCGCAATATCTCTATCCTTAGGCTCTACATCATTCACTACTCTGTCGCCGATCTTCAGTTCTCCGGAAGAGATATCCTCCAAACCTGCGATCATACGAAGTGTGGTGGATTTACCACATCCGGACGGTCCTACGAAAATGATGAACTCCTGATCTGCGATCTCAAGGTTGAAGTTCTTAACAGCTTCAAATCCGTTGGGATATACCTTACAGATGTTCTTCAAAGATAAACTTGCCATTGTAAATAACTCCTTTCATTTTGCCTTAGCATTCTCTTTGTGCATTATATTAATAGACCCAAAGTCTAGGGAAAGTATATCAGATTTGTTATAGTTTTGACCATGACATTTTTTCACAAAGATTTTTTTTCGTCTTGTGGGAATTGCCATGTCAGACAAGCTTTTCCGTCAACTTGCACATATCTTATTTCGTTTTTTAGACAACCTGCCTATTGTCAAGCCATTTCTTATGCCTTGGGTTGTACTTCTGCTTTGTCCGCAAGTGCCGGATCCAATTCGTCGCTGAAGATATGTTCATCTTCTTCTCCCGGATCTGCAACCGCCTCACCTGCCGCTTTCGCACGCTCGATCATTGTGTTTTCCATTTTCTTGAAAAACTTATTATACAGCAATGCCGAACCATATGCAGGCAATGAAAAGCCAAACAAAACAGAAAGCGGAAGAAATTGAATCGCAAAAATTGCAATTGCAAGAGGTGTAAGCCAAAAAACCGCCATCAAAAAAATCTTTGGCATTTGCATGATGGACATCAAAAATGCATTCTTAAATGTCTGTTTCAGTGAATTCTCAAATTTCGACATAACAGGATAAATAAACATAAATAAGGCAATGATCAATATCGCGCCCACCATCATCACGATCTGAAAAGCCATCGGCATCTTCATATCCGGATTCCAAAAGATCAGATACGCATCCATTGCCAGGATTATCATCACAACAATTTGGATCAGCCAGACAATCGTTGATTGTTTCAGATTTTGCCTGAACGCTTTCAGGAATCCTTTGATAATATAAACCTCCTCATTTCTGACGATCTTCAATGCCATATAATAAAGTGCCGTGATAGAAGCTCCAATCGTCACGACCGGAAGGCAGCAGATCAAAGTAATAATATTCAGTATCATCAGATCAGCCAACTTTCCAAGTCCCTGCATAAACGGACTGTCCAAATTAAATAATTTCATAGTTTGTTTTATTCCACTCCTTTATCAAAAAATCTTTTCCATGGTTGTCACACGAATTCCCGAATAAGACATCTCCGGTTTTATCTGTGCAAATCCCAGTTTTTTATAAAAATCTACAGCATAGGGGGCTGCCGTTAATGACATGCACCTCTCTCCCACCTCATTTTTCAAATATTCGCAAAGGCTGTTCATCAGATCTTTGCCGATCCCCTGCTTATGATACTCCTCATCTACAAAAAGAAGCGAAAGATGATTCTTATTACGCAACGTACCCGCGCCAACCACCCGGTCACCATCCACGGCAACCAGCATTTGGTACGTTCCCTGCAAAAAGGCGCGGTGCAGTGCTGAATCCGTTATAAACTCATAGAAATTACGGATTCCTTCCTCTGTGCAATCTTTTTGATCGTACTTCAGAAAAGTCCTCCATATCATATCCATTGTTTTAATCCATTCATCCTGTCTGGCCCATCTAATACTGTAACACATCCGGGCACCTCCCATTTCTGCCGCGATCAAATGCCATAATACCAACTTTGCTGCTTGCGTTACATCCATCAAACATCTTCATACAAGCATAGCATATTTGTCCTGCCATATAAGAATCCACATTCTAAATCTCATTGAGCCATGCTGCGATATCTTCCATCACTTGCTGCCGATCCGTCTCATTCAGGAGCTCATGCCTGTCATCCGGATAAAGCTTCAGTTCCACCTTATTCATGCCGGCTTCCCTTAAATTCTCATACGCTTTTTTCACGCCCGCACCATATGCTCCGACAGGATCTTCCTCACCGGACATCATAAGAACAGGAAGATGCGGCGGCAGATGCTCCGAGTCCTCCTGCTGATACAGCCTGTTTACAAGTTCAAATAAAGTGCGATAACCATTGATCGTGAAACGAAAACCGCACAACGGGTCAATACGATATTGATTTACCTTATCTTCATCCTTACTCAGCCAATCACTCGGCGTCCTCGGATCAGAGATCCTCTTATTATAATTCCCAAAAACCAGCTTGTCCAGCAAACCGCTTAAATGCTTTTCCCCATAAACCATTTGTATACAGCGTGACAAAAATCTCGCGGCATCGAGTGCAGCCTTGCTTTCCATACCGGTTCCCATCAGGATGGCTCCGTCGATACCGGTACCATAGCGGCACATATAATTCCGCAGAATATAAGACCCCATACTGTGCCCTAATATGATATAGGGAACACCCGGGTATTGCTGTTGCAATGTCTTTTTCAGCCGATGGACATCCCTCACCAAGACGGTCGCACCGTCCTGTGCGCAAAAATACCCATACATCTCCTCCTTCGGAACGGATCTTCCGTGGCCAAGATGATCCTCACCGGTAACCAAGTAGCCTCTCTGCGTCAGGAAATCAGCAAATTCCTGATATCGTCCGATATGTTCCGACATTCCGTGTACAATCTGTACGATCGCATTCGGCTCTCCCTCCGGAAGATACTTTACCGCATATAACTGATGAATATTGTCTCGGGAATCGATAGTGAACTCTTCTATTTTCATAAAAGAACCTCTCTCCAACCGGTACTCAATCTATAACAGTTCCATTTCGTATCAACCTCAAAAGGGGAATTGCTTATCAGCATTCCCCTCTGATTAAGTACCTTATATTGTATCACAAAACTCCGAAAAAGAAAATGTTTTCTTCTCTCTATTTTGTATCAGAAAAGGACCTTGTCTCTTTAGTGTCCTTCTTTCTCGGTTAACAAACCCCGTAATTCCCGATCACCACACATGCACTCTGTCTTCCGGAGCCAGATACATGCCGTCCCCTTCATGAATGTCATAAGTGTCCATGAACTCTTCAAATTGCTGAAGTACCGAATTTACTCTCAAAAAAGCCATGGGATGATTATCTTTTGCATTTAAAAATTGCTGGTATTCATAAGTAGTCAATTCTTTCCTTGATGTCGCATAAGCCTTGAAAAATCTGTCCGAATCAAAGTCTTTCTGCTTCTTTGCAATGCGCAGGATCACCTTCATACCGGCTAAATCGGCGCACATTTCATTGCTTATGCGTTCAGCTGAAACCGGCTCACCTTCCCACAACGTCTTACCCTTGTAGTATTTCTTCAGCTGTTTCATTTTGTCCTCAAATGCCTTCTTATCTTCCGGCGTCCACCAATTGATCATCTGACCTTCTTCATCACTTTCGGCACCATTTGAATCAAACGCATGGGAAATCTCGTGTCCGATGATGACGCCAATACCGGCATATAGCTCCTCATCCGTCATTCCGTCATAATAATAATCACCACCCAAGACTCCTATCGGGATTGTGATCGAATTATACTCCCTGGAATAACAGGCATTGGCTTCCAAAGGCTGTATATTCCATTCGTGCTTATCAACTATGCCATTTACGTGCGAAACTTCGATATCATGATCAAATCTTCTGACAGTTCTTCCAACTTCCCAGTTGGACAAGCCATTCAGTTCCATAGAACTGTAATCCATCATCTGATCCGGATAGACGGCATTTACGATCATATGATCCAGCTTTTTGATCGCCTTGTTTTTCGTCTCCTCGGAAAGCCATTCCTCTTCCCGGATCATTTCCTTATATTCATCTATTACCTGCCCGATCAACTTCTCAATCCGTTCTTTCACCGGTGCCATATGGTACTTGGTTATATACATTTTGGTCATAGGTACACTCATTGTACTCTTTAAGCTTTCAAACGCGCGTTTTTCGTATGGTTCCGAACCACTTCTTCCGGTAATCCTATTGACGTACCTGACATAGGCCTCATCACCTTT
>Ga0310786_10005927_pt1 | contig 16428 bp, 13 predicted proteins | sample AusTroGonzalo_MG_FD_203881 | JGI IMG/M metagenome (GOLD analysis project Ga0310786, IMG submission 203881) | Bovine rumen microbial communities from tropical cattle in Woodstock, Queensland, Australia - Gonzalo_03 (v2) (version 2) | ecosystem: Host-associated > Mammals > Digestive system >... | reverse complement strand
TTCTAACAGGTGGTGGAGCACTACTTAGTGGTTTAATGGAAAGATTAGAAGAAGAATTAACTATTCCAGTATTAATAGCTGAAACACCACTAACTTGTGTAGCTGAAGGAACTGGAATTCTATTAGAACATCCAAGATTATTAGAAGAAGAACAATAATTCTTCTTTTTTTAATAAATTATATTTGATATAATAAATAATGAAAGAAGTGAAATTATGAAAATACAATTATTGAATGCTGCTAAAATAGTACTTGCAACATTTGTATTCTCTGCAATAATTATGTATTTAATGAGAATAGTTGCAAAACATATAGGAGCTATGGATAACCCAACAGATGCTGAAGGAAAACGTCATATCCATAAAGTTGCTACTCCTAAACTAGGAGGACTTGGAATATTCTTAGGATTCTTACTAGGTTATATGTTATTTGGAGAACAAAGTGTAAGAATGAATTCTATTCTTATTGGTAGTTTTCTTATAATATTAATTGGTATTGTAGATGACCTAAACCCAGTAAAAGCTAAATATAGATTCTTAGTCCATATAGTAGCTGCCAGTGTAATAGTATTCTATGGAGGAATTCTTTTAGATAACATCACAGCTTTTGGGTATTCTTTCTCATTTGGAATACTTGCATATCCAATAACTATAGTATTCTTAGTAGCATGTACAGATATAATTGATTTAATAGATGGATTAGATGGTTTAAGTGGAGGAATATGTTCTATCTTCTATTTAACTATTGCAATCATAGGTTTCTTCCAAGGAAGAATGGGTTCATTAGTAATGATACTTTCACTTATAATGTTAGGATCTACTCTAGGATTCCTACTACATAACTTCCATCCAGCAAAGATATTTGCAGGGGACTGTGTAACATTCATGGGATTCATAATCGGAGTAATTACTTTACTTGAATTTAAAGGCCCAGCATTAATCTCATTCTTTGTACCAATAACTATTTTAGGAATACCTATCCTAGATACACTATTCGCAATAATAAGAAGATTGTTAAAGGGTCAACCACCATTCCAAGCAGATAAACAACACTTACATTATCAATTATTAGGAATGAATTTCTCACAAACAGTAACAGTATTAATAATTTATGGAATAAATATATTATTTGCTACAGCAGCAATATTCTATACATTAAAAGATCCATTCATTGGACAAATAATATTTGTAATACTATTTATCTTAGTAGTTTGGTTTGTTCTTCATACAACAATAATCTCAGATAAAATGCCACAAAAAACAGAAGAAATACTAAATAAAATAAAAATAAAGAAAAAAGAACGATAGTTCTTTTTTTATTTACTCATTTTTGATAGAATGTAAAATGAGCGTGATAATATGATAGATTTTATAATGATAGAAGATGACTTATACTACTTAAATAAATCTAATAAAATAATTGATAAAGTAATGATGAATTATGATATAGACTATAACTTTATAGCCTATGATAAATATAGGAAAGAATTACTAAATAAAGATAATTTTAAAATATATATTATTTCATATAATACTGATTCAATAGAATTAATTAAGTATATAAGAGAAGAATTAGATGATTGGAAATCTCTAATTATTATTTTATATAAAGATAAAGAAGATAAAGAAAAAGTCATAAAAGAAGATTTATTTATAGTAGATTATATTAATAAGAGAAAACACTTCGAAGAAAAATTATTAAGAAATATTCAAATATGTTTAAAGAATTATGATCAAAGACCTAATTCTTTGAGATATACATATAAGAATACTCTATATAATATTGAATATAATAAGATACTTTATATTGAAAAAGAACAAGATAATAAAAGATGTATTATCCATACAAAGAATAAAAAGTATTATATTCAAGGAACTCTAAATAAAGTAAAAACTCTTTTAGATAATAGATTTATAAAGAGTAGTAGAAGTTATATCATCAATACAGAACAAATTATTTCTTATGATATTAAAAGTAATATATTAACTTTTAAAAATAAGATTAAATTAGATGGAGTATCTAGAGATAATAAAAAGATTATTATTAATCATTTAAGAAGAGTATAATTTGTCGATAAAAAGTATATTTTTACCAAAAAAAGATAAATTAATACAAGTTACGGAAAAATAATTATATTATTTCTATATTTGTTAGAATAGAAACTACCACAAAATAAAAGAGGGTAGAATGTGAGGTGTAGAAGTAGTATGATGACCGGACGCGTGAAATGGTTTAATAATGATAAAGGCTATGGCTTTATCGGATTTAAAGAAAATGAAGATATCTTTGTACACTATTCAGCAATTGAGTTAGATGGGTATAAAACTTTATCTGAAAATCAACTTGTTGAATTCAAATTAATTGAAACAAGTAAAGGATATCAAGCAATTAATGTTAAACTTTTAAAAGAAACTACAGCAGTATAAAAAGTAGTTTTTTTTTATCAAATATGCTATACTAAAATTACAAGGAGGCGATAGTATGGAAATAATTATTCATGGAGATAAGATTAAAGTTACTGCAGCTATGAAAAGCTATATTGAAGACAAGCTAGGAAGATTAGATAAATACCTAGAAGATAGTAGTAATATCAGAGCCAATGTCATAGTTAAAGTAAAAGGGCATCTTCAAACAATGGAAATTACCATACCACTAAAATCATTTATTTTAAGATCGGAGGAAACACAAGAAGACTTCTATGCAGCAGTTGATAAAACAATTGATAAGTTAGAAAGACAAATTAGAAAGAATAAGACTAGATTAATGTCTAGAAAATCTAAACCTGCATTTGACTTTAACTTTGATATGATTGAATTACCTGAAGAAAAAGAAGAAATAAAAGAAACTAAAATTGTTAAGAGAAAAACCATTGAAGTAAAACCAATGGATGAAGAAGAAGCAATTCTTCAAATGGAACTTCTAGGACATCAATTCTATATGTATAAAGATGCTGATACTAATAAACCAGCAGTTGTATATAAGAGAAATGATGGAAATTATGGAGTAATTGAATCAGAATAATAACTAAAAGGAGAGAAAATCTTTATTTTCTCTCTTTTTTTTGGTAGAATAATAAGTTGAGGAGATTAAGAGATGAACATATTAAAGAAATTATTCGATCACGAATACAAAGAATTAAAAAGATTTACAAAAATAGCAGATCAAGTAATGGATTTAGAAGAAGAATATTCTAAGTTAACAGATACTGAATTGCAAAATAAAACAGAAGAATTTAAAAATAGATTAAAAAATGGTGAAACACTAGAAGATATCTTAGTAGAAGCATTTGCTACCGCAAGAGAAGCATCTTGGAGAGTTATTGGTGAAAAACACTTCTATGTACAAATTCTAGGTGGTTTAGCTATTCATTATGGTAATATTGCTGAAATGAAAACTGGTGAAGGTAAAACACTTACTTCAGTACTACCAGCATACTTAAATGCTTTAACTGGAGAAGGAGTACATATTATCACAGTTAATGAATACCTAGCAGGCCGTGATGCTGAATGGATGGGTGGAATTCACAAATTCTTAGGTTTAACAGTTGGAGTAAACAGAAGAGAAATGAATCCACAAGAAAAACAAGAAGCATATGCTTGTGATATTTTATATTCTACTAATAATGAAGTAGGTTTTGACTACCTAAGAGATAACATGGTAGTTAGAAAAGAAGATAGAGTTCAAAGAAAATTAAACTTTGCTATTATCGATGAAGTTGACTCAGTGCTTATCGATGAAGCAAGAACTCCATTAATTATTTCAGGTGGAGAAATGGCAAATGCTAATCTATATATTCAAGCAGATAGATATGCAAAAAGTTTAAAAGAAGAAAAAGACTTTATCTATGATGAAAAAACAAAGAGTGTTAATCTAACAGAACAAGGTATTGATAAAGCAGAATCAATGTTTAATATTAATAGTTTATATGATGTTAGTAATTCAACACTTCTACACTTTATAAACCAAGCATTACGTGCAAACTATGCAATGAAATGTGATGTAGACTATGTAGTACAAGATGGAGAAGTAGTAATAGTTGATCCATTTACTGGACGTTTAATGAAAGGTAGAGCTTATTCTGATGGACTTCATCAAGCTATTGAAGCTAAAGAAGGAGTTAATATTAATCAAGAAACTAAGACTTTAGCTACTATTACATTCCAAAACTTATTCAGAATGTATAAGAAATTATCCGGTATGACTGGTACTGCTAAAACAGAAGAAGAAGAATTTAGAAATATCTATAATATGTATGTTATAGAAATTCCAACTAATAAACCAGTAATTCGTATTGATGCACCAGACTTAGTTTATGCAACAAAAGAAGCTAAATACAAAGCATTAATAGAATTCGTTAAAGAAAGATATGAAAAAGGTCAACCAGTACTTATTGGTACTATAGCAATTGAAACAAGTGAATTAATAAGTCACTTACTAAAACAAGCTAAAATACCTCATGAAGTATTAAATGCAAAGAACCATGAACGTGAAGCAGAAATAATTTCTAAGATTGGTTTAAATAAATCAGTAACTATAGCAACAAACATGGCTGGTCGTGGTACTGATATTAAACTATCAGATGAAATAAGACAACTAGGTGGTTTATGTGTAGTAGGTACAGAAAGACATGAATCAAGACGTATCGATAATCAGTTACGTGGACGTTCAGGACGTCAAGGTGATCCAGGATACACTCAATTCTTTGTATCAATGAAAGATGATTTAATGGTAAGATTTGGATCTGATAGAATTGGTACAATGATGCAATCTATGGGTCTAGGTGATCAAGCAATCCAATCTAAGACATTCACTAAATCAATTGGTACTGCTCAAAAACGTGTTGAAGGAAATAACTTCGATATTCGTAAGAACTTACTTCAATATGACGATGTAATGAATAATCAAAGAGAAATTATCTATGGTAAGAGAAATCAAATCTTAGATAATGACTCTATTCATGAAATGGTACTAAGTACATTCAGACATCATATAGAAGACTTAGTAAAGGCACATCTTGCTCCAGAAGGATATCTAACTAAAGAAGATTATGAAGAAATATTAGAATTTACTAATGAAAATCTATTAAAGAAAGATTTAAAATTAAAAGATATTCAAGATAAAAAAGAAGAAGAATTAATAGATTATATAGCTAAAGCAGTAATTAAAGAATATGAAGATAAATTAAAAGATATTCCACAAGAAGTAACAGAAGAATTTGAAAAAGTAATTACTCTTCAAGTATTAGATAATTATTGGATGGAACAAATCAATACAATGTCTCATTTAAGAGAAGGTATTCACTTAAGAGGATATGCTCAAGAAGATCCATTAAGAGCCTATACTATGGAAGGATTTGATTTATTTGATTCTATGTTACAAAAGATAGATAAAGATGTATCAATCTTCTTATTAAAAGCAGAAATAAGACAAAATATTGAAAGAAAACCACAAGAAAAGAAATTACTAACTAACGACAATGATGATACACCAGTAAAGAAAAGACCTATAAGAAAACAAAAAATAGGTAGAAATGACCCATGCATCTGTGGATCAGGAAAAAAATATAAAAACTGTTGTGGAAAATAATAAATACAGAAAAAGTAAATATTGCAATATTTACTTTTTTTATGTATTATTGTAATTATAATAGGGAGGATAGTATGAAAAAATATATTAAGACAATTATCTTGATAATTTTAACATTCATCTTAGGAATTATTAATACAAATGCAGCTACTAAAGATTTAGAATTAGTAGATGTAAAAGTTCAAGGAAAGACTGCAAGTATAACTGTAGAAGATGTAGCATTACAAGGAAATACAGTTACAAGCAAAATAGCATTTAATAAAGTAAATGACTTTGTCGCTTTTGAATTAACAATTAAAAATAATAGTGATGAGGAATATAAAGTAGCATCAGTAGAAGATAATAATACTAGTGAAAATCTTGAAATAACTTATATCTATGATAACAATTATATTAAAAAAGATGAAACAACAGCAGTAACAATAAAATTTAAATATGTTAAAGAACTATTAGATAAAGAAAAAATATCATTAGATAATTTAAATATTAAAATTAACTTTGAAAAAGCAGATGGAAAAGCTGAAGAAGTAGTAGTGAATCCAACACCAACTATTACAACAGGTACTTCATCAATTTCAACAAACCCAATAACAGGAATACCTTTATTACGTTACATACTAATAGCAATACTTTCTACTCTTGGATTGGTTTTAGTGTTAGCTAAGAAAAACAAAAAGATAGGTACTGCTTTATTAGTATTAACAGTAGTAGCAATTCCTTTTGTAGTACTAGCAAATCAAAAATTTGAAATTAGTTTAAAATTCAGTAGTGTAGAAGTAATAGGTAAAGAGCAAGTACCTCCTCCAACAACAGCAACATTAGTTGAAGGTGCTGACATTAGTTCCTTTACACATAATAAAGAGGGTGCATTTAGAAAAGCAACATTAGAAGAATATAACTCAGTAAAAGATTCATTAACAGAAGAAAACATTATATCTACAGAAGACTCAGAAAAGATAGTCTATATATGGGATATAGAATCAGGTACTGTATATTATAGTGAAGCGGATATAATCTATATGAATGAAAACTCTAGTTATATGTTCACAGAAAACTACTACACTAGTATAGATTTGAGAGGGCTAGATAGTAGTAAAGTAACTACAATGAAAGGAATGTTTGATTGTAATCCATCCCTAGAAAATTTAGATGTTACTTCATTCGATACAACAAATGTTACCGATATGTCATACATGTTCACTGATACTCTCTTAGAAGAAATAGATATAAGTACATTTAATACAAGCAATGTAACAGACATGAGTTATATGTTTTCCAACAATCAAGAATTAAAAACAATTTATATATTTGATGAATGGGATACAAGCAAAGTAACTAACTCTGAAAGAATATTTGATAATGACGATTTATTAGTAGGAGAAAAAACTACTGTTCGTAACTGGATGTTTAGTTTTTACAACTATGATCAAAATTACAATGATTTTGATTATGCTCATTTAGATGGAGGTCCTACCAATCCTGGATATTTAACATTAAAAGGTCATAATAAAGATTTTTCGATTTTATTACGCGGTGAATACGGTTTTGATGAAAAAAACTATGAAATAGCAGAAGGAGCAAAACTATTCAGAAAAGCAACAACTGCAGAATACAATTTAGTAAAAGATACATTAACAGATGATAATATTGTATCTGATGTTATTTCACCTATTCCAACATATATGTGGAAAGATGAAGAAAAAGATGCTGCACTATATTATTCGACTGCTAGTATAATCTATATGAATGGTGATGCAGGGTGCATGTTTGAAAGCTCACCATATGAAACCATAGATATAAGTGGTATAGATAGTAGTCTAGTATATAATATGTGGGGCTTATTAAGAAGTTCACATAGTTTAAAAGAAATAGTATTTGGTAATTTTAATACAAGTAATGTTAAAAATTTTGGAAGTATGTTTGAATATTGCGAAAATTTAAATGAATTAGATTTAAGTACATTTGATACAAGCAATGCTACGAATGTAGAACGCATGTTTAGTAACATGGAAAAATTAAATACAATATATGTATCAAATAAATGGGATGTCAGCAATGTAGAAGATTCAAGTGATATGTTTGATTACGCGAAAAACATAATCGGAGAAAAACTTACTGTATACGATGATGATCATTTAGATGTATCATATGCACATGTTGATGGAGGACCAAGTAATCCAGGATACTTAACATTAAAAGGCCATGTTAAAGATTTTTCCATTTTACTTCCAGGATATGATTATGATAATAACTATGAATCGGACATTAATGTTAAGCTAAGAGGAATGAATACAAAAAATAAGGATTTTAGAGAAGCAACATCAGCAGAGTATAATTTAGTAGAAGATACATTAACAGAAGATAATATTATATCAATAGGTTCACCAGAAGTTTATATGTGGGAAACAACTGATAGTGTATTGTACTATTCAGAAGCATCTACAATATATTTAAATAGTAATTCAGAATATATGTTTAGTGAAACTGAATTTAAAACAATAGATTTAAGTGGATTTGAAACAACTTTCTTAAAGGAGACAAGTAATATGTTCGCTTGGTGCATGTATCTATCAACTATATATGTATCAGATACATGGGATATGAGTAATGTGGAAAGTTCATATGACATGTTTAGCGTTGCATATAATTTAGTAGGTGAACAATTCACTATGTATGACGGTAATTATTATGATGGAGAATATGCACATGTTGATGAAGGATCAAGCAATCCAGGATATTTCACATTAAAAGGCCATAATAGAGATTATGCTATCTTACGCCCTGGATATAACCATAACTACCTTAGTAATTATGATGGTATTAACGAAAAATTAAAGAACATGGATACAACAAACAAAGAATTTAGAAAAGCAACAATCGAAGAATATAATTTAGTAGAAGATACATTAACAGAAGATAATATTATATCAATGGGTTCACCAGAAGTTTATATGTGGGAAACAACTGATAGTGTATTGTACTATTCAGAAGCATCTACAATATACTTAAATAGCCATACAGAATATATGTTTAGTGGGTTAGATTTTAAAACAATAGATTTAAGTGACTTTGATACTACATTAGTAATATTATCATATGAAATGCTCTCTCGTTGTGACAATTTAACAACAGTATATGTATCAAATACATGGGATTTGAGCAATGTAGAGGATTCATCCGATATGTTCTATGATACATATAATTTAATTGGAGAGTTAGGAACTATAAATTATGAAGACGACTATAATTTTGGTGCATCATATGCACATGTTGATGGAGGATCAAGTGATCCAGGATATTTCACATTAAAAGGCCACACTAAGGATTTTGCTATAATGATTGGTGGAGACTATTATAACAATGGTGAACCAAAATTAAATGATAAATTAATAGCTATGAATACAGCAAACAAGGAATTTAGGAAAGCCACAACAACAGAGTATAATTCAGAAAAAGAATTCTTAACAGATGACAATATTGTATCAATAAGTAATTCACCTATAGAAGTTTACATGTGGGAAACAACTGAAAACATATTATATTATTCTAGTGCACCAATAATTTACTTAAATAGAGATTCATCAGAAATGTTTAAAGAAACAGAACTAAAAACAATAGATTTGAGTGATTTTGATACAACAATTACAACGAATATGTATGAAGCATTTTATGATTGCAATGAACTAGTAACAATATATGTATCAAACACATGGGATGTAAGTAGAGTAGATAATTGGTCGTATGCATTTGTTACAACATATAACTTAGTAGGCGAAAAAGGAACTATAGTTGGAGATTATGATGAATATGAAGACTATGTCCATGTTGATGAAGGGCCAAGTAATCCAGGATATTTAACATTAAAAGGACATACTAAGGATTTTGCAATATTACTTGAAGGTGATACATTTAATGATAAAATAAAAGCAATGAATACTACTAATAAAGATTTTAGAAAAGCAACATTAGAAGAATACAATTTGGTAAAAAATTCATTAACACCTGCAAATAATGTAACATCATATAATTCACCAACAGAGATTTATATGTGGGAAACAACTGATAGTATATTATATTATTCGAGTGCTTCAAAAATATACTTATATAAATACTCAGGAAACCTATTTAATAATACAGGTTTAAAAACAATAGATGTAAGTGGTTTTGATGCTAGATATACAATATATATTGAGAATATATTCTATGATTGTGAAAACCTAACAACAATATATGCACAAGAAGGATGGTATAATTGTGATGCAGAAAACTGGTGGATGTTCCGTTTATCGCCTAATATAGTTGGTGGACAAGGTACAACATATGATGAAGATCATACTGAAGGTGATTGGGCGCATATCGATGGAGGACCAAGCAATCCAGGATACTTCACAGATGTAGCTAATAAACCATAGAATTAAGAAGTTGGAAACAACTTCTTTTTTTGATATAATGAATATAGGTGATGAATATGTACGACATTATAATAATTGGAGCAGGACCTGCAGGATTAACAGCAGCTATATATGCAAGACGTGCAGCTAAGAAAGTATTAGTACTTGAAGCCAAAAATTATGGTGGACAAATAATTAATACTTTAGATATTGAAAACTATCCAGGATCTTCTCATATTACTGGATTTGATTTTGCTACTAATTTATATAATCAAGCAAAAGATTTAGGAACAGAAATAGTTTTTGAAAAAGTAATAGATATTAATGATAAAGAAGTAATTACTGATAAGAATAAATATAATGCTAAAGCTATAATTATAGCTACAGGTTTAGAAAATAGAAAACTTGGTTTAGATAATGAATTTGAATTAGTAGGTAAAGGTATATCTTATTGTGCTACTTGTGATGGTGGATTCTATAAAGGTAAAACTGTTGCGGTAGTAGGTGGTGGAAATACTGCTTTAGAAGATGCTTTATATTTATCAAATATTGCTTCAAAAGTTTATTTAATACATAGACGTGATGAATTTAGAGGAGATTTATCCACAGTTAATTTATTAAAAGAAAAAGATAATGTTGAATTTGTTTTTAATAGTACTATTACTAAGTTAAATGCAAATGAAGTATTAAATAGTATTGAAGTAACTAATAAAGATGGAAATACTACTACAATAGATGTATCTGGATTATTTATAGCTATTGGTAAGATACCTAATAACAGTATTACTAAACTAATTAATATAGATGAAAATGGTTATATCAAAGCAAACGAAGATTGTTCTACTAATGTTCCTGGTATCTTTGTAGCAGGAGATAACAGAGCAAAAGAAGTTAGACAATTAGTAACGGCAACAAGCGATGGAGCAATAGCAGCTACAACTGCAGTTAAATATATAAATAGTAAGGAGTAAGTATGAAAGAAGTTCAAGAATTTTTAAAAGATTGTGGAGTATATTACTTAGCAACAATGGATGGAGATCAACCAAGAGTAAGACCATTTGGTACTGCTGAAATATTTGAAGATCATTTATATATTCAAACAGGTAAATCAAAAAACGTATCTAAGCAAATTGAAAAGAATCCTAATGTAGAATTATGTGCTTTTAAAGATGGAAAATGGATTAGAGTTACAGGAAAACTAATAAGAGACGATAGAATTGAAGCAAAAAAAGATATGTTAGATAAGAATCCTACTCTTAGAGGAATGTATAACGAGAATGATGATAATACAGAGGTATTATACTTTGAAAATGGAGAGGCAACTATTTCATCATTTACTGAACCTCCAAAAACTATAAAATTTTAATTAAAAAAGAAACATTTTTTGATGTTTCTTTTTTATAGAATAAATATTACAAAATTCGACAAAGGTTATTGACATATGCTTGCCATATGTTATAATGTATTTGTATTGTAAAAAATATCATAATAGGCGTATGTAATTCTGATATATATAGGATATAAAGGAGTAATCAGAATGAATAATAAGAATGTAGCGTTATCTACAACTAAGTTAAAACGAGAGAAAAAGATAAAAAGGATAATCAAAATTGCTTTATTATTACTTCTATTACTACTGATAGTTTTATATATGGTTATTGGTATTATTTATAATAATAGTAATTTTAGTATAACGTTAGATAGAAACCTTTATTATGATAAAGGAATAATCGTGTATGATGATCCAGAATATAAAGTGTTTAGATCTGAATTGTTTGCTGTATCACCTGATACATTTGATAATATATCTTATAGGTGGTTACCTGAAGATATAAATGAATCAAAAGGTGGTTCTCATAATGGGAAGAATTATTTAGCATATACTTTTTATGTTGAGAACATGGGATACGATATAGCAGACTATTACAGTGAAATAACAATTGATGACGTTATAAAAAATGTGGATGAGGCCGTTCGAATTCGTGTATATCGAAATGGCGAAGCTACTACATATGCAAAAAAATCTTCTACAGATGAAGCTGAGAAAAATACAGTTCCTTTTAAAGAAGATGATTTAATAGCACTAGAACATGTAGAAGAATTTAAACCTGGTGATATTGATAAATATACGGTAGTTTTATGGCTAGAAGGTTCTGATCCAGAATGTAATGATAATATATTAGGCGGAGAAATTAAAATAACAATGCATTTTAATTCTGAACGTATAAATAAGTAGGGAAAGAGGGAAATTATGGAAAAAAGAAACAAAAAACACATTAAACGTGCGAGAAGGATGATTATAGCGTGTCTATTAACAGCATTTTTATTAATAGCAGGAACATATGCATGGTTCATTGGTATGAAAACAGTAAATGTTTCAAGTTTTGATGTACAAATAGCTGCAATTGACGGTTTGTCTCTTTCACTAGATGGTAGTACATGGGCTGATACAGTAGTTATCAATCAAGGTAACTACAATACAGTTAATACATCAAACAACACAAACAGTTGGGGAGGAAGTGGATTATATCCATTATCAACTGCAGGTATCATTGATACAACTGCATCAAGATTGATAATGTATGAAAAAGGATCATTCACTACTACTCCAGGTGGTTATAGAGTTATGGCTAGCCAAGTTAGAAACACAGTACAAGGAAATGCTGAACAAGATGGATATGTTGTATTCGACTTATTCGTTAAAAACTTATCTGGTCATGAATACTATGCAACACAAAATGTATTAAATGAAGAAGCAATTTACTTAACTCCAGATTCAAAAGTTACTGTTGCTAGTAACGGTGGTGTAGCTGGAACAGGTATTGAAAACTCAGTAAGAGTTGGTTTTGCACAAATTGGACGTGTAGTAGCAACAACAACTACTCAATCAACAATTACAGGAATTACTTGTGCAACTGCTGGTGATGTAACAGGAATTTGTTCATCAAGACCTGCACAAATTTGGGAACCAAATGATAGAAACCATGTACAAAATGCAATCAACTGGTATGCAACATCTTGTAAACATAGAACTGGTGCTGATTTAACACAAGCAAGTTCATTCAGTGGTGATTGTGTAACACTTACTGATGGTAAATATGTACAAACAAATGCAATTGGTGGTGTAATTGATTACTCTGATAGAGTAGATGTATATGATGGTTTAGATTACAATGGATATACAGCTTCTATAGCATCAACTCCACAAGCTGGAAAATTATATGCATATGATTATTTCACAGATACTGAAAAATCATTAACTGGTGTTGAAAGACCAACATTTATAACTTTAGCACCAAACAGTATAACAAAAATTAGAATTTATATTTGGATTGAAGGACAAGATGTTGATAACTATGATTTTGCATCATTAGGAAAGAAAATATCTGTAGCATTCGGATTAACTAAGGAAAGATTCTTCGATAATGACTTCAACTATGTTAACCCAGAAGGTGCTGAAGAACCAACAGACGTTCAAAAATCACAACATCCATCATACGATTATGATGCAGCTCACGCTGATCAAACTCCAAGTAACAATAATAACAATCAACAAGGTGGAGGAGAAGAACAACAAGGTGGAGGAGAATAATCTCCATATATAAATAATGGTTATTACACGTAAGGGTCTCCCCCTTACGTGATAAATAAAATTAGGAGGGAAATTTTATGAAAAATAACAGACGTAGAAAGAAAATAAGAAATCTTATCGTGATTTGCTTTATCTGCGCAATAATCCTAGGAGTTGGAACTTATGCATGGTTCATTGGTATGAAAACTGTTAACGTATCAAGTTTCGATATTGATATCGCAACTACTGAAGGTTTATTCTTATCAATGGATGGAGAGCATTGGTCATACCAATTAGATGCTAAAAATGCAACACCATATACTGGTAATACAAATACTTGGGCATCAACTGGTTTAATTCCAATTTCATCAGTAGGTGATATTGATTCAACAGTATCAAGACTACAATTATATGAAAAAGGAAGTTTAACTACTACTCCAGGTGGATACAGATTATTAGCAAGCCGTGTTCATAATTATGATAGTACTGTACAAGGTAATAATGGTACAAGTGAAAGTAACGGGTATGTTGCATTTGACTTATTCATTAAAAACCTTTCTGGAACTGAATACTATCCTGAAAATAATATATTAAATGAAGAGGACATCTTCTTAACTACTAACTCTGCAGTTACAGTTGCTACTAATGGTGGTGTAGCTGGAACAGGTATTGAAAACTCTGTCAGAGTTGCCTTTGCACAAATTGGACGTGTAGAAGCTACTGATGGTGTAGCAAGTGTTGCTAACATTACTGGTATTACATGTACAAACGTAGCTAAAGGTACTGGACAAGCACAAGTTACTGGTATCTGCCGTCAAGCACAAATTTGGGAACCAAATGATAAAGCTCATGTACAAAATGCAATTAACTGGTATACAACTTCTTGTAAAACAAGAAAATCTACTGGTACAGATGTTACTTTAGCTGCATCATATAATGCTGGTACAAATCCTACTCCATGTTCAGGAGTTGCTAATGGAGCAGCAAATAAAACTTATGCTATAAGTAGAACAATCGGAATTAATGATCAAGTAGATATATATGATGGACCTCAATTCAATACATATGAAGATAACACAGTAGCATATTCTACATATGATACTGCTGTAAACGGTTCTGCTGCTGCTTTAGATCAAACTACAAGTGCTGAAAAAGCTACAGCTGCTGAAGCTGCTAAGACTACAGCTCGTGAAAACTATAAATTAGTAGATTTCCCTTACTTCACAGATACAATGAAAAACTTAACAAGTACTGCTAGACCAACATTCATGAAATTAGCACCAAACAGTATTACAAAAGTTAGAGTTTATATTTGGATTGAAGGACAAGATATTGATAACTATGATTTCGCATCATTAGGAAAGAAAATATCAATTAACTTCGGATTCACTAAGGAAAGATATACTGAAGAAGATATCGATTATACAGGACCATCTACAGATATTACTCCAGTTGAAAGTAACAACAACCAAGGTGGAGAAGAACAACAAGGTGAAAATAATGGTGGAGAAGAACCACAAAATGGTGGAGAAGAACCACAAAATGGTGGAGGAGAATAATCTCCTAACTAAAGAGAAAATTAATATACTAGTCTAACTAGTATAATAGCGTAATGAAGAGTAATGTTATTATACTTACTCTTCATTTATTTATAAGGACGGTGAAAGCATGAAGAAAATATTTAAGAATCATAAAAGAATAATGATGAGTTTCGTTATATTATTCTTAGGTATCTTATTCATAGTTTCATCATATGCTTGGTTCTCAACTGCATTAAATGTTAAAATCAAAGAATTTAATATGGTAGTTTCTAAGAATGGTGGTTTAACAATTTCATTCGATGCTATTAACTTTGATAGTTCAGTTGAGTTATCAAGAGATATATTAATAAATGAAGTTGCTGAAACATACCCAAATCATATTAATCAATGGGCATTAAATGGTTTGACACCAGTATCCTCAAATGGTATTTCAGATGGTAGCAGTTATTTCTTTGATATATTTGCTACATCAGGTGTTAAATATAATAATCGTAGAAGAGAGAATGGCTTTATCTATGCTGATAAAGTAGTAGATACTAAACCAAGATCTTATAATAGTTATATAGCTTTTGATGTATTCTTTAAAAATGTTACAGGTTCTCCTGTACCAGATAATTTATATTTTGACCAAGATACATCAATCACAATGGTCTCTGAAGAAAATGAAGAGATGAGAGGATTAACAAATTCACTTAGAATTGGTATTGTTAAAGTAGGAACACTTCCATTAGATGCTAATCCTACAGATATTCAAAACATGCAATGCCAAGAAAAATGTGAAGCAATAATATTTGAACCATATAGTAGAAATCATAGTGAATTATCTCGTGAAAGAGCAGAAAAATATCAAATAAACCTACTAGATGGTAAAGCCTTCCCAACATATGCAATGATAAAAGCGGGAGGACCAATATACGTTAAAAATAATATTTCAGGATCACCTAATCTAGATCTAAACTACTTTGCTCTACAAAATACTATTCATGAAGAAGATTTTGATAAGCCTTTATTTGAAATACCAGACGGTATCACAAAGGCTAGAATATATCTTTGGGTAGAAGGACAAGACATAGATAGTTTAGAAACTGATTCTGAAGGAGCAGATTTATACGTAGATATTAACTTTGTAAAAGATACAGTTGGATATGAAACATTTAATTAGAAAAGGGGTGGACTTATGGTAAACGATAAAGTCGATTTTGATTTATCACAATTAAGTTTAGAAGATTTAGTTGAGGTATATAATAAAATAGAAGAATTCATTGATCATTTAAATAATGCAAAAATAGAACCAGAAGAAAAAGGTGATTCAAATGAATAACTTTCTAGATTTTATTAA
>Ga0310786_10005926_pt1 | contig 16428 bp, 6 predicted proteins | sample AusTroGonzalo_MG_FD_203881 | JGI IMG/M metagenome (GOLD analysis project Ga0310786, IMG submission 203881) | Bovine rumen microbial communities from tropical cattle in Woodstock, Queensland, Australia - Gonzalo_03 (v2) (version 2) | ecosystem: Host-associated > Mammals > Digestive system >... | reverse complement strand
CGATGTTGAACCTGAAAATACCGAGAAGCCATGAAAAAGGTAAGATTATTAGCGACAATCCTATTGATAATAGGAGCGCAAGCACTCATGGCCCAGAACCATGTGACGAACATTCGAGCACAGCAACAGGACAAGATGGTAGTCATTAAATATGACTTGAAAGTTCGTTCTGAGGTGAAAATGCTTATTTCCCTTGATGACGGACATAACTATACGGATACCATGAAGGTAACGGGGTATGTGAACAAAGTGGTTCCGGCGGGGAAAAACCGAATCATCCGTTGGAAAGCTTTCCAGGATTTGGGTTACGGCGACTATCCTGAAATACGTTTCAGGTTCATCACCAAAGAGAGTCTGATCGACCATAGGCAGACTTATGTGCCTAAAAAAAGCATGAAAACATTCGTCACACTCAATGTCTCTTATGGAAACCAAGGTATTCCGATGGCGGGCATCACATTTGGACAATACAACAAATATGGCTGGTTTGTGACCTTGATGACGGGCTTGGATTTCGATTACATGGGCTATCAGGTGGTTGACCACTGCAAGCAAGACGGCTATATCGGCGACATTCTTCCGTTTTACAATCCCGAAAGCAAAATTAGTGCGGTATCAGGTATGGTTGGCGGCATTATGCAGCTGAATGATGTGATGTACGTGAAGGCCGGTTTGGGTTACGGGATGCGTTCCGTGGCCTGGCAACTATGGGAAGGCGATTATGTGACCAATGACGGCTTCTCAGCCCATGGTTTGGATGTGGGTGCTGGCCTGCTGTTCGATATGAACCGGTTTGTGCTTACGCTCGATGGTGTTACTACCAATTTCCATGTTTTCGAAGCCCGTTTGGGTCTTGGTTTTAGATTTACAAAATAATTGAATAACATAAAAATGAAGAATGATATGAAAAAGCTTAGTTTCTTGATTATGGCTGCGATGCTTGCCCTTGTGAGTTGCAGCAAAAAAGCCGATGACGTCAATGTGGAATTGGTCACCGTTGAAAACGAAGTGAAAACCATTGGCTCAACCCAAGCGTATTTCGAGTGTAAATACGAATACATTAATGAAATCACAAAAGCCTTGCTGGTGTATTGTGAGGACGACCAACTCAAGTATGCCCAAACCTCCAAACTGGAACAGGTGGATGGCAAATGGATTACTCAAATGAATTATCTTGAAAAGAAAACGAAGTATTATTACAGGTACGAATTCTATAATGGATATAACCTGATGTGGACGGAGATATCCTATTTCACCACCTTGGATCAGAATATTAAGCCAACAGTGGAAACCGTTGCCGTTGACAGCATTACCATGAGTTCGGCCACGGTTGAGGGTAATGTGACCAACGATGGAGGCTCGGCAGTCACGGATAGAGGTATTTGCTTTAGCATTTATGATAACCCCACATTGTCCGACTCCATACGCCATGCTGGTACCGGTGTGGGCCCTTTCACCTGTGAAATGTCCAACCTTAGCAATGCAACCACGTACTATATCCGTGCTTTCGCCACCAACAGCGAGGGAACGAGTTACGGCAGACTTATTACGATTCGTACCAAGGAACATCCCGTTTTGGCTTCCGTGGCCACAGGTGAGGTTACGAATATTTCCATCAACACGGCTTCTTGCAGTGGCAATGTCACCAACGACGGCGGTGCCGAAGTAACAGAGCGAGGCATTTGTTATGGCTTGTCAGAGAATCCTTCCTTGTCCGACTCTGTCCGCTATGCCGGAACGGGTACGGGACGTTTCACCTGTGAGATGACCAACTTGAATAATGCCACCACTTACTATGTCAGGGCTTTTGCCACCAATAGCGAGGGTACAAGCTATGGCGAAATTGCCACATTCCGTACCATTGACCATCCTGTTTTAGCCACGGTGACCACCGACGAGGTGTCTGAAATATCCATTAACACGGCGGTTTGCGGAGGAAATGTGTTGGATGACGGCTATTCTGAAATCACTGAAAGGGGCATCTGTTACGCCACACATCAGCAACCCACGGTATTTGATTACAAGGTGGAAGGAGGCCATGGCTTGGGTCTTTTCCAGTGCCGTATGTCGGGTTTGGTAACGATGACCACTTATTATGTGCGCGCCTACGCCAAGAACAGCGAGGGTTATGCCTATGGCAACGAGGTGAACTTTGTTACTGCGGATGAGACCTTCCTTCCCGAAGTGATTACTCATGAAATTACTGACTTCAACCATTTCTATGCCGTGGGTAGCGGCGAGGTGGTGTCAAACGGAGGCCTTGACATCATTGAGCGTGGTATTTGCTGGAGCACATCGCACAACCCAACTACAACTAACAATAAATTGACTTCGGGGACTGGGATGGGTGAATACTCTTGTCGGATAACATATTTGTTTGGTAACACCACTTATTATGTTCGTGCATTTGCTGCGAACGCAGCGGGTATGGTGTATGGCAACGAAGTTTCGTTTACCACTTTACCACATCCTAATACGGCTCCTGAAGGTGCTATTCCGTCGTTATTCTCCATCAGTTCTTCGCAACAAGTGTTTTTCTCTCAAGGCAATTTGCAATATCAAGCATCCACCAATACTTGGCGCTTCGCTGAACACCAGTATGATTTTGTGGGGGGTACAACACAATGGTCTAGTGAAGAGGTTGGCAACGTGTTTGTGGGTGGTGTAAAATGCAGCAACAATGATATTTCGTCAGCTTATTCTGGTTGGATTGACTTGTTTGGATGGGCCACTTCGGGCTGGGACGACAACAACCAGTACTATCATCCATGGGATGTTGAATCAACAGGTTGGCCTGTCAATGGTTACGGCTATGGTTACTGGGATGGTGAGTATGCTTGTTATAATATGACGGGTGATTATGCCAATAGTGACTGGGGAGTTTATAATCCCGTCAGTAATGGAGGCAACGAAGCCGGTATATGGAGAACGTTGAATAGCGGTGAATGGTGGTATTTGGTGAATAATCGTCAGGATGCCACCTATAAGAGGTCCCTTGCAACAGTAAATGGTGTAACCGGAGTTGTGCTTTTACCTGATGCCTGGATACAACCTGGGGGAGTGAACTTTTTCGCTAATACAAATGATTATCAAACCAACACATATAATATAGAACAGTGGATCACTATGGAAAACGCGGGTGCTGTGTTTTTCCCAGATGCGGGGGATCGTTATTTGAATGGAGGTGATGTCGTTTATTATTACGGTTCTAATAATTATTGGTCTTCAACGGGCTCAAATTCATCGAGTTATTCTTCGAATCAACATGCAAGCTACGCTGATTTGCCTAATTATCCGAATTCTTCTAAGGCTAGAAATGTTGGCTGTTCTGTCCGCCTTGTTCAGAACTACTAATTCATGGACTTTTGCATACCAAGGAGGGCTTTTATGCCCCCCCTTGGCTTTACACTAAAACTCAAAAAGAAATGAAAACAAAATGCTTCACAATAGGCTTATGCCTGCTTCTCGCTCTATTCACATCGTGTCATAAGGACGACGAAAACAACGGAAATGAAAACGGAAGTTCCTCACAACAACCCACAGAAGGCAGTCTTTTGGGCATCTTCTCGGTGGGCAATGGCAAGCAAGTGCGTTTCTCGCAAGGCAATTTGCAATACCAAGCCTCCACCGACACTTGGCGTTTCGCCGCAAAGCAATACGATTGCATTGGTCCGACCAACAACAATGTCAACCCGTTTTATCAAGGTTGGGTGGATCTGTTTGGCTGGGGCACCAGCGGCTACAACGACATCAAGCCATGGCTCATTGATTACCAAATGGAGGCGGCAAGCATCACTGGCACCCAATACGATTGGGGCCTGAATAACGCCGTCTCCAATGGTGGCAATGAGGCGGGACTTTGGCATTTGCTCACCATTGACCAATGGGAATACATCGTCAACCAACGCTCAGGCTCGCGTTTCGCCAAAGCTACGGTGGCCGATATGCGTGGCCTTATGCTGCTTCCCGATCATTGGAACGACACCACCTTTGCACTTCAAGGTGTTAACGATGCTGCCGCAGGTTACGAGAGCAACTTCATCAATGCCAATGATTTTGCCAACAAGCTGGAAGCCAACGGCGTGGTGTTCCTGCCCAGTGCCGGACTCCGCGAAGGCACCCAAGTCAATTACGTCAACGGTTTCGGACGCTATTGGTCATCAACTTATCTCGATAAAGCCCGTTTCCTCTTTTTTCACCAAAACAACATCCACTCCGAAGGTGCCGATTACCATTTGGGATTTGCTGTGAGGTTAGTCGTTGATGCGAATTAATGTAAATAACAAAAATAAGTTTATAATACATATTAGGATATAATTTTTTATTATATCTTTGCATCCATATCTCTTTTCTTAATGGATGCCAAGCCTAGAATGGAACAACGATACCATCTTCGAATTCGAAATAAATTCGAAAATGGAGGTGTGTTGTTTGTAATTATCAAGGAAGTGTGGGCGTATGAGAAAGGCAATTTAAGGTTGGTCTATAAAAAGCGATAGGAGGGTTCCCCCTCCCTCGCGAGCGGCCACTCCGCAGAGCACCTCATTACTTCCGTGTAACGTGCTGCAAATATACAACTGTTTTTTTAAAATCGCAACACAAAAGTGATTTTTTTAAATTAACTCTTTTTTGCTTTTTCAAAACAATTGTTTTATCTTTGCCCCATCTTACTAGATTCCGTTTTAGGCGGATGGTAAGTCTGACATATTGAAAGAAGGCGTTTGCCAAGCTGGTTTTTGTTCTCTTTGAACCTGAGAAATTCAAAACGTGTATAGCAAAAACTAAGCAGCGGTAGATGCCCACGTAAACAAGCGTGGGTATCACTCTGTTAGTTTTATACACAGGTTTCTCAGGACCTAAAGGGAAAACTAATGGGAGAGGTCCCACGCTTTCTTTTTGTATGTAGCAGAAATTGATAGAATGTTACATCAAAAACGAAATAGTATGAAAAAATTTTACCTGCTTACACTGTTGGCTTTTGCCACTTGCCTTGGCTTTGCCCAAAGCAACAACAATGAAGACGAGGTGGTGAAGATCGACTGGTACAACCAGCACGCCGCCAAAGAGGGCGAACTCATCGTGAAGTTTGCCGACCATACCACGCTGCGCCTGCAAAACGATGCGCGCGGTGCGTTGCAAGCCACTGGAATGAATAAAGTGGATGCGTTGCTACAACAGTACCCTGTAGCAAAGGCTGAACGCCTTTGCCCGAATGATGATCCTCAACGTGAATTGAAGGTCTCCAAATCATACAACGGACCTGACGTAGTAGAGCGTGATTTGAGCCGCCTCTGCCGTTTCGTGATGCAGGACCCGATGCAAACTAACGAACTGATAGAGGCGCTGAACGAGTTGGAAGAAGTGGAGTTTGCCGAGCCCAACTATCTGGCTTTCGCCCTAGGCTCCGAATCATTAGAAACGCCCACTCTGCCCATTAACCCCATTAGTCCCATCAACCCCACCCCCAACCTCGACGACGGCTCCAAACCCGGTAACTACCATAACACCTGGGCCTACACCCACTCGCCACTCTATCCTCTTCAATGGGGTATAGCTGCAGTACACCTCCCGGAACTCTGGGCTGCCGATAACAACAACAATGACGAACGTGCCATTATTGCCATTCTTGACACGGGTGTTGATATTGACCATCCTGATCTCGCCGCCAACATATGGACCAACCCGGGCGAGACCGACAACGGCTACGACGACGACAACAACGGCTTTGCTGACGACCTCCACGGCTGGGATTTCGTGAACAACACTGCCGATATTCATGACTTTAACAGCCATGGTACACACTGTGCAGGTATAGCAGCTGCTGTTGGTGACAACAATATTGGTATGACAGGCGCTAACCCGAAAGCTTACATTATGCCTATTGCCGTGCTGCAAAGCAACGGCACGGGTGATGTGGCCACCATCATCCAAGGCATCAACTACGCCAAGAACAACGGTGCCAATGTGCTGAGTATGAGCTTTGGCTCTTACAGCTATTCTATTGCTTTGGAACAAGCCCTTGGACAAGCATACCAAAATGCGGTGTTGGTGGCTGCTGCAGGTAATGATGCAATGAGTATTGACCCAAGATGTTGTGTTTTTGGGGGTGCGCCTATGTATCCTGCCGCTTTCACTTTTGTGTTTGGTGTGGAAGCAACATCACAAGGTGGACTTGTTGGTTGGTCTAACCATGACTGTGATGGTCCATCTTTCTCACAATATGGCGAGGAACAGCTATACAACTACGAACTGCAAGCTCCAGGTGTAGGCATTTATAGCACTGTACCCCATGGCAACTATCGTAGTTATAATGGCACTTCCATGAGTACACCTTTGGTGGCTGGTGGCATCTCGGCTTTGCTCCATGCCAAGCCCTACGCATCTCAAGAAATGCTTTGGGGAGACTTGATTAATACGGCAGGCAACCATGTGAATTTTAAGGCTTGTTACGATATGGGTGAAGCCCCTGCCCAATTGGATTTTGTATGCATGGAGATTAACGATACTATTGCAGGTGATGGCGACTACCGCCCGGATGCTGGCGAGACCATCTATCTCTATCCCACTTTGCGCAGCACATGGGGTGCCACCAACAACATTATGATGTGGCTGACAGTGGATGAATACGAAGATCCCGATATAGTGGAATTCTTGGACTCTGAACCCATTGCCTTTGGACAAAGCCTTTCAGCATACGCCAAGAGCAAGTCGGCTAACCCCTTACGTTTTACCATTGATCCTGATTGCGCAGATGGGCGCACCATTAATTTGGTATTGCACCTAACGGCTAATCCCACCCAATACCAACTGAATGTGCATTTTACCATACAGGTGGAAAACAACGTTGAGTTAAGTGGAATAATAACTGAAGATTTGACACTGTATCCTAATGTTAATTATGTTATTAATAGTACCGTGTTATTGACTAAAAATGTTACATTGACAATAAAACCAGGAACAGTCATTAAGCTCGGCGATAATGGGAAAATCGCAAAATCGGATGGTAGTCGAATAGTTGGTGCTGGAACTCCAGATAGTTTGATTGTTATTACAAAAACGGATTATGCCCAGGGGAATGGAACATTGTACTTTAGTGACACTGCAAAATATGTAAAATATGATAATCTGAGGATCCAAATTTATGGAGTCTTTAAGAATTGTATTATTAATAATGATTCTTATGATTATTATCTTTACACTGGAAAATGTATTGCGTGTAATTTGTTTAATAATTCATCAACTGTGGGACTTGTTTCTGGTAAAGGTTTTATTGACTGTAATATTATCAATAATAGGCAATCCCGTGGAGGTAGGATTGCCTATTTCTTTCACATAAGCGATTTAAATAACTGTAATTGTTTCTTAAACTATTATGGGGGGTATAATTTTAATGCGTATCAAGAATGTGGTGTAGGTGAAATATGTGTTGCTGAACACCCTTCTTATTTCGGGTCGGCATCGACAGATATCCTTCATAAAACTCTAGTTGACTTTTATAATCCCTACTATAATAACAACCCAGTTTTTAATGGAACTAATTTCAGTATTATTGATTTGGATTCTGTATTGCATCAACCTTCTCCTAATGCCCATGGTATCGTCTGGAAAGTAGTGGTTAACGGCTATGATGCCCAAGATGAGTTTGAACAGTTGCCGCCTCTGGGTTGTGGAAGGCATAAATTTGAAGTGTATTTCAACCGAGCCATGGATACTTTGGTCACGCCAATGCTTACCATGGGAGTGCGTCCACCCTATACGCAGCATGCTATTGCCGAGGATGGGCATTGGAGTGCGGATAGCACCATTTATACCGCCTATCTCACTATCAACGGTAGCACTGCCACGGATGGTCTTAACCGCATTTATGTGTCCGATGCAAGGGATAATGAGCATTTTGAGATTCCTATAGAAAACATGCGTTTCAATGTTCAAGTGGCATCAGCTGGTTCGTTGAGCAATGAGTTTATGGCTACTCCGGGCCTTGGCAAGGTGGAATTGGAATGGAACAACAACGAGGTGGATTTCGAGGATTTCCTCGGCTATAACATGTATCGCTACACCATAATAGATACATTAGGCAACCACAGCGATACACTCATGCTCAACACCTCGCTCATCCAAGATACCTTATTCACGGATTACAATGTGGAACCGGGCCTTCGCTACTACTATTATTACAAGGTGTTGCGCACCAATCTCACCGAAAGCGATGCTTCACTCACCGTCACCACGGTGCCCCTCACCTCCATTCCGGGCGATGCCAACGGCAGCATGGGCGTGGATGTGGCCGACGTGGTGAGCCTCGTCAGCTACCTCACCAATGGCAACCCGCAGCCTTTCATCTTCGAGGCGGCCGACATCAACTCTGATGGCACCATCGATATCTTGGACATCGTGGGTGTCATCAACCTCATCATCAACCGAGGCGGACTACCCGATAAAGACCCAGTCGCTACGGCCTACTACAGCATCGAGAACGGCATCCTCTTCGTGGATACGCCTGTCGAATTAGGAGGCGTTCAGTTTGTGCTCAACAATAACGAAAACATCGAAGTTCTGCAAGCTTTGGATGGCTTCGAACAGGTGAGTGCTGAAACGAGCAATGGCACTTTGTTCATGGCTTATAGTATGAGCGGCAAGAAGCTCTCAGCTGGCAAACATGCCCTGTTGCGCATCGGTGAGGCCAACATCAACACCATCGCCCTGTCTGATCCGGAAGGTCGCAATGTGATGGCCGTCCTCAGCGGTGCAGGTGTGGTGGAGCATGAGACGCTCTTCCTCGAGCAGCCTTACCCGAATCCCTTTAACGGCAACCTCACCATCCCCTTCATCATCGCTGAAGCTCAAGCCAACCATGTGGTGCTCACTGTCAGCAATGTGATGGGTCAGACCGTTTCCGTTATCAACCTTGGCTCATGCAGCAGGGGAGAATACCAATACGAATGGAAACCCGCCGAAAGCATGGCTCCCGGCATCTACACAGTGTCGATGCAAGTCAATGGTCGCATGGTTCAACACGCTAAAGTGGTTTACGTAAAATGAAAAAGCTATTGTTTTTAATCTGTTTGGTCTTGTTTTTTGCCTATGGCTTTGCCCAAAGCAACGACAACGAAGACGAGGTGGTGAAGATTGACTGGTACAACCAGCACGCCACCAAAGAAGGCGAACTCATCGTGAAGTTTGCCGACCACACTACGCTGCGCCTCCAAACTGATGACCGTGGCACCCTGCAAGCCACTGGTATTAATAAGGTGGATGCGCTGCTACAGCAATACCCCGTGGCCAAAGCCGAACGCCTTTGCCCCAACGATGACCCCAACCGCGAGCTCAAAACCTCAAAATCCTACAACGGTCCCGATGTGGTGGAGCGCGACCTCAGCCGTCTCTGTCGCTTCGTGATGCAAGACCCAATGCAAACTCATGACCTGTTAGAAGCTCTCAATGCCTTGGAAGAGGTGGAATTCACCGAACCCAACTACCTCGCCTTCGCCCTAGGCACTGAAATCACTGAATTGCCCATTAGCCCCATTAGCCCCACTCTCAACGATGGCTCCAAACCCGGCAACTACTTCAACCCCAATGCCTACACCCACGAACCCATGTATCCCCTCCAATGGGGCCTCCAAGCCGTCCATCTTCCCCAACTCTGGGCTGCCGATACGGTAACCACCAACAACACCCGTCCCATCATCGCCATCTTGGATACTGGCGTTGATATCGACCACTCCGACCTCGCCGCCAACATCTGGACCAACCCGGGTGAGACCGACAACGGTTACGATGATGACAACAATGGTTTTGCCGATGACCTTCACGGCTGGGATTTCGTGAACCATACCGCTGACATGCACGACTGGAACAGCCATGGTACCCACTGTGCAGGCATTGCCGCCGCCGTAGGCGATAACGGCATTGGCATGACGGGTGCCAACCCCAAGGCATACATCATGCCCATCGCTGTACTGCAAAGCAACGGCACTGGCGATGTGGCGACCATTATCCAAGGCATTAACTACGCCAAAAACAATGGTGCCGATGTGTTGAGCATGAGCTTTGGTTCTTACAGCTATTCCATTGCTTTGGAGCAAGCCCTTGGCCAAGCCTACCAAAATGCTGTGTTGGTGGCTGCAGCAGGTAATGATGGAGAAGGAATTCATCCAAGCTGCCCAAGAGGTGGTTGCCCAATGTTTCCTGCCGCTTTCACTTTTGTGTTTGGTGTGGAAGCAACATCGCAAGGTGGAGTTGTTGGTTGGTCTAACTATGACTGCGATGGTCCATCTTTCTCACAATATGGCGAGGAACAGCTATACAACTACGAACTGCAAGCTCCAGGCGTAGGCATTTATAGCACCGTACCCAATGGCAACTATCGAAGTTATAATGGCACTTCCATGAGTGTCCCTTTGGTGGCTGGTGGCATCTCGGCTTTGCTTCATGCCAAGCCCTACGCATCTCAAGAAATGCTGTGGGGTGATTTGATTAACACCGCTGGCAATCATGTGAATTTCAAGGCATGTTATGATATGGGTGAAGCCCCTGCCCAATTGGATTTTGTATGTATGGAGATCAATGATACTATTGCAGGCGATGGCGACTACCGCCCCGATGCAGGTGAGACCATTGACCTTTATCCCACTTTGCGTAGCACATGGGGTGCCACTAATAGCATTATGATGTGGCTGACCTTGGACGAATACGAAGACCCCAATATTGTGACCTTCTTGGATACGGAGCCAGTAGATTTTGGCTGGAGTCTTTCGGCCTATGCTAAAAGCAAATCGGTCAATCCCCTGCGTTTTACGGTGAACCCCGACTGCATTGATGGTCGCACTATCAACATGGTGCTTCATCTTACTGCGGAAAATGCCCAATACCAACTGAATGTGCACTTTACTTTACAAGTGGAAAACGGTGTGGAACTTGGCGGCGTAATCATGGGTAATTATACTCTTTATCCCAATGTGCATTATATTGTTACTCAAAACTTCGCTATGGCAGATACTGATACATTGTTTATTAAACCAGGTGTAACGATTAAAATTAAAGACTATTGTTCCATAAGCGCTTGTATTCAAGCTATTGGTAAACCTGATAGTCTAATTACATTTACAAAAACTGATTTGGGAACATGTTGGAATAGTTTAATTGCCACCAAAGGAAGTCGTTTTGATTATTGCATATTTGATTATATGAATGAGATAAAAAGTCCTGATACGTATTATAATTCAAATCTTATTTTTTATGATTGTGTTTTCAGAAATGGACATAATGTTGAATTCACCTCTGTTAATAAGTTATATAGATGTGTTGTTTATCCAAAACCTAATGGGGGTTATTTGAACTCTCCGAAAGATGTTCGCTTGGGGTTTTATAATTGTAATCTTCTCCATGATGGCTATAAAATGAATAATATTAATAATATATACTCTGGAGGTTCAAGGCTTTATAATTGTAATTTTTTATATGATTGTGATGATCAGAGAATTATTAGTGTAGATGGAGAGTCTTTTTATATACATCATCCAGATACTAATTACTATGGGTCGGGAAGAGAAGACATTATCCGAAAACATATTGCTGAATTTGGCTTTGGATCGTATTTTGGATACCTTGATCTAAGTTATCGATCCATGCGTCCAATCTCTTTAGCTCATGGAATTGTTTGGAAAGTGGTAGTTAATGGCTATGATGCACAGGATGAGTTTGAGCAATTGCCGCCTTTAGGTTGTGGCAGACATAAATTTGAGGTTTATTTTAATCGGCCAATGGATACTTTGGTTACGCCAATGTTATGCATGGGTGTCCGCCCGCCATACACGCAACATGCTATTGCTGAAGACGGGCATTGGAGTGCCGACAGAACCATTTATACAGCTTACCTTACCATCGATGGCACTACTGCCACAGATGGCCTTAATCGCATTTATGTTTCCAATGCCAAAGATTCAGACCATTTTGAGATTCCCGTTGAGGATATTCGTTTTAATGTACAGGTGGCTTCGGCAGGCTCGTTGAGTAATGAGTTTATGGCTACTCCTGGTCTGGGCAAAATTGATTTGGAATGGAATAACAACGAAGTTGATTTTGATGATTTTTTAGGGTATAATATGTATCGTGCCACATATGATACAACGATAACATATCAATATGGGAATCATAATGGAACATGGGGGTATTATTATGATACCATAGTTTCTTTTAATTCTATTCTGATCAATGATGAATTAATCCAAGATACGTTGTTCACCGATTATAATGTAGTGCCTGGCACACGGTATTACTATTATTATAAGGTTTTACGAACCAATCTTACAGAAAGTGAATCTTCAAGGATTGTCACCACAATACCCCTTACTTCAATTCCTGGCGATGCCAACGGCAGCATGGGCGTGGATGTGGCTGATGTGGTGAGCCTCGTCAGCTACCTCACCAATGGCAACCCGCAGCCTTTCATCTTCGAGGCAGCTGACATCAACGGCGATGGCACCATCGACATTTTGGATATCGTAGGAGTCATCAACCTCATCATCAACCGAGGCGGACTACCCGATAAAGACCCAGTCGCTACGGCCTATTACAGCATCGAGAACGGCATCCTCTTCGTGGATACGCCTGTCGAATTAGGAGGCGTTCAGTTTGTGCTCAACAATAACGAAAACATCGAAGTTCTGCAAGCTTTGGATGGCTTCGAACAGGTGAGTGCTGAAACGAGCAATGGCACTTTGTTCATGGCTTATAGTATGAGTGGCAAGAAGCTCTCAGCTGGCAAACATGCCCTGTTGCGCATCGGTGAGGCCAACATCAACACCATCGCCCTTTCTGATCCGGAAGGCCATAATGTGTTGGCCATTTATAGTGGCACTGGCGTAGAGGAGCATGAGACGCTCTTCCTCGAGCAGCCTTATCCGAATCCCTTTAACGGCAACCTCACCATCCCCTTCATCATCGCTGAAGCTCAAGCCAACCATGTGGTGCTCACCGTCAGCAATGTGATGGGTCAGACCGTTTCTGTTATCAACCTCGGCTCACGCAGCAGGGGAGAATACCAATACGAATGGAAACCCGCCGAAAGTATGGCTCCCGGCATTTACACAGTGTCGATGCAAGTCAATGGTCGCATGGTTCAACACGCTAAAGTGGTTTACGTAAAATGAAAAAGCTTATCATTCTCATATTATGCTGCCTTGCCGTGGCTGCACGGGCCGAGAACGTGGTCTCGGTGTCGTCGGTCAGCGGCCATCCGCAAGACGAGCTGACGCTCAACGTGTCGCTCGCCAACACGGATGCGGCAGTGGCTTTCCAAACGGAGATTCCTTTGGGCAGCCAGTTGACCTACGTGGCGAACTCCATCGCCCTCAACCCCGATCGCATTACCGACCATCAGGTGACCGCCGCTGTGGTGAATGGAACATTGAAGATATTCGCCTATTCGCTTAGCCTTTCGCCTTTTGTGGGTGACTCGGGGAACTTGCTTACCTTCACACTGAAACTGAAAAACGAGCCAGGAGATTATTCGCTAAACATGAGTAATTCCAAACTCTCCAATGCTTCGGGAACAGCTTTGCCCATAAGCACTCTAAACGGCACGGTGACGATACTTTCGCCCAAGCTCAGCATTAACACGCAATCGCTCAATTACGGCCATGTGCCCATCAGGAGTGAATATACTCAAACCGCTCATGTGAGCAACGTGGGCAACGAGCCGCTCACAATTTCGGGTATCACGTTTAGCAATGCGGTGTTCAGTTGCCCAAGTTTCGTTGAAACCACCTTGCAACCTGGCAACAGCGCGAGTTTTACTTTCAAATTCGCCCCAATGTTGAAAGGAGCGATAACGGCTGCGGCTACCATCGTTTCCAATTCCATTTCTGGCAACGGTACCATCAGCTTGGTGGCCGATCCGTATGCAGTGAACGAGATTCACGTCGGCAATGTCACAGGCTATTGCGACAGTATCGTGGAGTTGCCCATCAGTATGAACAATATGGAGGACATTATCGGTTTCCAAATAGAGGCCAACCTTAATGATGCCATGGAGTTCATTGACTTCACGTTGAGCGACCGTAAGACCGATCATGTGGCCACGGGCATCGTCAGCGGTACCACCTTGCGCTTGATGGCCTATTCACCTACGGGTACAGCCTTTACAGGCGACGATGGGCAGCTTGGAACAATCCGTTTCCAGTTGAAAGGTCTTTATGGCTACTATTACCTGAACCCTGCCAAAGCAGTACTTGCCGATGCCAACGGCGAGGATGCCTTGTCGGCCAAATACCAAGGCTACGTCAATATCCGCAGTCCGAAAATCACAGGAAACAGTTCGTTGAGTTTTGGTTCAACTCCAGTTACTGAGACCGTCACCAAGGAATATGTGGTCAGTAACAACGGCAACGCCTCTATGCGCATTGACCAAGTGGTCTTCGATCAAGCCGACTTTACCGTGGCGGAGACATTCCCGATTACGGTGGGTCAATATTCCAATACTACTTTGCACCTGAGTTATAATCGTGAACAAAAAGGCAATTTCAATGCTATCATGAAGATTTACAGCAACGATCCGCAGAACGGCCTGAAGAACGTCGCTTTGAGCGGTGACCGCTATGAACCAAATTCGGTTGGCTTAGAGGTGGATCCGTTTGTGCTGGATGATGGCAAGGTTCTGGCTTCCATAAATCTTGACAACTATTCCGATATTGTGGCCCTGCAAGCCGATTTCAGCTATCCTTATCATGATTATTCAGTAGCTAATAACGATTTCCAATTGACAGACCGTTTTGCGAACCATTTGCTGTATCCTATCCAAACGACGGATTCCACTTACCGTATTTTGGTGCTTTCTATGCAAAACGCCGAAGTGAGCGGCCATGACGGTGTGGCTTTAAATATCACGCTTCATCCTATCGGAACGCCATCGGAAGAGGAATACACCGTCTCAGTTTCGAACATAGTGCTGAGTGAAACCGAGGGTATTAACGTTTTTACAGGTGAAGAGGTTGAAACTACGTTTTCACTCACTGTTGCACAGACTGCATCGATGGCCGCCGGCTGGAATTGGTGGAGCACATACGTTGAGATGGAAGGCGTTGACGGACTATCAATGTTGGAGGAAAGCATTGGCAGCAACGGATTGATGATCAAGTCGCAATCAGCCACCGTGGAGAATTATTATTCCATGCTTGGCTATGATTATTGGTTCGGCGATTTGGTGTCGTTGGACAACGTAAACGGCTATACTATCAACATGGCGAGCAACAGTGATGCACAGCTGGTTGGTAGGGTTGCAAATCCCACAAACCACCCCATTACCATTCAACCCAATTGGAATTGGATAGGTTATCCCGTATCCGTTGAGCAGGCTGTGGAAACGGCATTGATGGGTTTTGCCGCCAATCAGGATGACATGATCAAGAGTCAGGGTGAAACATCAACCTATTACGAAGGGTACGGCTGGTTTCCGTCGATCAATATGATACCTGGCCAAGGGTATAAGTATTACTCCAATGCCACCTCAAGCAAATCTCTGTTGATTCAGAAAGGGTTAAGAGCAACGGATCATGCTGACAAGGGTGAAAAACATTGGGATAATGATGTTCATGCTTTCGAGAACAATCTTACGATCATTGCATCCGTGATGATTGACGATGAGCCGATGCGAGGTGAACAATTCGAGTTGGGTGCCTTTGTTGACGGCGAATGTCGTGGGAGCGCACGCCTTGAATACTTCGAACCGTTGAATCGCTATTATGCGGTTCTGACCATTGCCGGTACAGATGGAGAACGTGTTGATTTTCGTGTTGCCAACAATACCGACAACAGCGTTGTTTTAGGCAGTGACGATTCCTTGGAATTTATGTCGGATGCCATTATGGGCAGCCTTGGCGATCCCTACATGATCCGATTTGACAAAAAGAAACAAGGATACAATCAATTGTGCTTATATCCCAATCCGGTGGACAAAAACGTGTCGTCTTCGTTTGTGTTACCCCAGGATGAGGACGTGTCGGAAATTATCGTTACGGATATGTTAGGTGCTGTGGTACGTAGGGAAACAGGAAACTCTAAAACCATCGGGAGCCTGCCTACTTCTGGCGTATATGACGTGAGATTGATTGCTGTTTCTGGACGTGTATATCATGGTAAATTAATAGTCAAATAATAGAATCATAGAAACATGAGAAAAACATTGTTAATTACGGTGCTCATGGCACTTGTGGGTATGACCATGGCACAGAATCATTGGACTCCGATGACTGGAAACCAATACAATATGACGGTTAAAGGTGTGATTTCCATTGACGGGGTAGTTCAAAACGTCACTACTCTGGAGATCGGTGCGTTTTGCGGTGAAGAGTGCAGAGCCAGTACTTTTCCACAGTTTTTCCCTCCTACACAGGAATATGTGGCAACCGTGACCATTCGTAGCAATGC
>Ga0310786_10005923_pt1 | contig 16431 bp, 7 predicted proteins | sample AusTroGonzalo_MG_FD_203881 | JGI IMG/M metagenome (GOLD analysis project Ga0310786, IMG submission 203881) | Bovine rumen microbial communities from tropical cattle in Woodstock, Queensland, Australia - Gonzalo_03 (v2) (version 2) | ecosystem: Host-associated > Mammals > Digestive system >... | reverse complement strand
TTCCGCGGCCTTGCGGAACCACTCGACGGCCTTGGCATAATCTTTTTCCAGCCCGTTGCCTTCGAGATAGCACATGGCAAGCTCATACTGTTCATCCAGATATCCTTGTTCCGCGGCGTCAAGAAGCCATCTTATCTGGACCTCGGAATACGGCGTTTCGTCTTTTTGATCCATAGTTCATAATCCTCGAATTCTGTTTTCTGATTCGATGTATCCGGATTATTCTTTTTTCAAGTGCGGAGATTGTTGAACCCGCCACGCAGATCCACGAGATAAACGGTGTCAAACGCGTCGGGGTGCCCTGCGACATATTCCTCCACGAAACGCATCTGGTATGCCTCGGGACGGACATTCATATCCGGGCGGCTGTCACAGCGGATGCCATTCATGGCAATGGTCTTCACGCCTGCCTTCGCGAATGCGTCGAGCACGGCAAACACCTGTGAGCGCATGTCGTTGACGGACTTGATCTCGCGTTCCTGATTGTCGACGTAAACGAAGCACCGGACGGAGCCGTCCCCGGCTTCGGCGGCGTCTAGAACACGGACGAGGATTTCCCTCGTTCTGAACTCCGTGATGCCGAACATGCTCAGGAATGATTCGGATTCGAGGCGGATCCCGACCATTCCCGGCGGGACGAAGACTGCGATTCCTTCGGCCAGATCGCCGTTTAGAATCGAGCCCCGGATCGGATAGATCAGTGTTTTGTTATCCATAAAACAAACTCCTTGGTTCGAGTGGAAAGAATCCAATTGTTTCATTCAGGCGCTTTATTATCCATGCACCGGAATAAAATATCTATTTGTATTTCCTGAGTGCTTCTCTGAATTTTGGGCTGAGATAATCATCGGGCGTAGACGCTATGCTCTTAAGATATGCTCTGGCTACGGAAAAACCTTCCTGATCCAGCCGAATCAAGGCATCCAAAGCGGCCTGATTCCCGTTTCTAGCCATAGAGTCAAGCTGGCTGAGCGGGATCGAGCCTTGGCTTTTATTTCCTTGCAGCGCCGACTTCAGATACCACATCGAGGCATTCGTGTATTCTCTTTTCCAATAATAGTCATCCCCGACTTCACGCTGAGCACCCGCGTGCCCAAGTTCCGCTGCCTTGCGAAACCATACCATTGCTTCTTTATCATTCTCATGCCAGGCATAGTCTCTACCTTTTTTGTACAATGCGTCGGCATCTTCCTGTTTTTGCGTGGAAGCTGCAGACGAACTCCCGTCGGGTGTCCCCGACGTTTTTGAACTGCTGCCTGACGAGGTCTGCGAAAGCGAATTCAGGAATTGTATTGCATCTTGTTGCCCCTGTGCTGCGGCCTTGGAAATCAAGTCGAAGCCTTCCGTCTTGTCGTGATAGCTGCCCAAGCCGTTATAGAGTAAAATACCGAGTTTGAACAGGGCTTCCGCATGGCCTTGTTCAGCCGCCTTGCGAAACCACTTGACGGCTTCATGATCATTGACGGACACGCCGCGTCCACGGTAATAGCTCTCTCCAAGCTCAAACTGACCTTTTGCATGCCCCTGTTCGGCGGCCTTGCGATACCATTTGAACGCTTCGAACATGTCCTTTGCTACTCCATAGCCTTCCTCATAGCAGATGCCAAGATCATATTGTGCCTCGGCATACCCTTGTTCTGCGGCTTTACGGTACCATTTAACCGCTTCTGCTACGTTTTTGCTTACGACAACGCCATTATAATAGCACTCGCCAAGATAGAACTGTGCATCTGCACGGTCTTGTTCGGCGAGACTCGCGATAAAATTCCACGCTTTCTGATTCCCGCCATCGGCAAGCTGTCGAATCGCTTGATATGCCATCTGGTTTCCGGCTTTTGCCTGGGCAACGAGGGCATCTATCCCATCGGTCCGACCTTGTTCCGCAGCCAGGAGGAAACACTGCACGGCTTTGTTCTGGTCCACAGGAACTACTGTCCCTTTGTTGTACAATGTGCCAAGAACCATCAGTATTTCAGGATTATCGGTGTTGGCAAGATTGTGAATTGCTTCCAAGGCATTTGTGTGCCCCTGTTCCGCAGCTTTGAGATACCAGTTCAAGGCTTCCGCTTCGTCTTTTCTTACGCCGGCGCCATCGCAATAACACTTGCCAAGAAGATATTGCGCCTCGGACATCCCTTGTTCCGCGGCTTTGCGATACCAGTTCACCGCTTCATGCAGATCCGCTTTGAAGCCTTCGCCGTTGTAATACATTTTGCCAACGCGGGATTGTGCCTCGGCATTCCCCTGTTCCGCAGCTTTGCGATACCATTTCGCGGACTCGGCATCATCCTTGTTCATGCCGCCGATTCCTTTTTCATAACGTTTCGCAAGTTCGAGCTGCGCTTCCGCATCGCCCAGATCGACTTTTTTGAACAAGTCGACGATCTCCTGCATGGAACTGATTTTTGCGGCATCTATATTATGTCCCCGTTCGGCCGCCTTAAGGTACCAAGCCAAAGCCTCGGCATAATCTTTGTTCACGCCAACGCCACTTTCATAACATCTGGCAAGTTTCAGTTGTGCACTCCCGTTTCCCTGCTCAGCGGCCGCGCGATACCATTTCACCGCTTTTTTATAGTCTGTGTCAACCCCTTCACCGAAGTAATAACATTTGCCTAGTTCAAGTTGCGCTTCTGCATTTCCCTGCTCTGCGGCCTTCTGATACCATTTGACAGCCTCGGTTTCGTTCTTGCTCACGCCGAGACCATTGCTATATTTCTGTGCCAGCCTGAACTGCGCCTCAGCATGGCCCTTTTCTGCGGCTTTTTGATACCAATTCAAAGACTCTGTCAAATCCTTGGGAAATCTTTTCCCTTCTTCGAAGCAGACGGCAAGTTCGGTCATGGCATCCACATCCCCGCGTTCAGCGGCATTCAGCAAACGAACTGCCCCGCGCAGGGAATCAGCTTTGGTCTTTGCCTCCGCATTGCCTTTTTCGGCGGCTTTGCTGTACCATTTGAACGCTTCGTCGTAGTCCAGTTTTACACCGATGCCTTCCTCATAACACTTGCCAAGATTGAACTGAGCCGCCACATTGCCTTGTTCGGCTGCCTTCCGCCACCATTTGACGGCTTCTGTCTCGTCTTTTGTTGTGTATTTCCCTTCAAAAAGGTATTTTCCGAGTGTGGCCTGAGCTTCCACATGGTCTTGTTCGGCTGCCTTGCGATACCAATTCACAGCCTCCGGTTCGTATCTCTTTACGCCGCTACCCTCGTGATAACAATCGCCGAGTCGGAACTGCGATTCGGCATCTCCCCATTCTGCGGCTCTGCTCCATGCCTCCACAGCTTTGTCGTACTTGCCGAGAGCGTACTGCGATTTGGCATAGTCCCGATCAATTGCATTTCGATACAAGACGGCAGATTGCCCCTTCCGATAGAACGCCTGACTGGCGGACGGGAACGAAGTTTGCAGTTCCTCCGCCATTTTATAACATGCATCGGGTTTGACTGGCATCAGCAGGGACCACCCCCCGATAATTAGAGACGGAATCAACCAACCGAAAACTCCAATGAGTTTGATATCGTCCATGTCCGCCAAGCCTCCCTTCATCATATCAGTGTTTTTCAGCAATCCAATGACACATAGGACGATAAACAGAAGGATCATAAGGAAGATCAGCCAGCCGGACCACTCGACGGGACTCAGCAGGAACCAGCTGAAAACACTGAAATATGGAATCAGATAAAAGGAAAAAGAATCCAGATCAAAATGCTTTCCGATGACGGGGAAAATGAACAGCAGGAACGAAAGGATCCCGCAGAGGACCAGGCAGAACGAATACATGGAGAAATAGAACGACCAGTGATAGATCGTAAAGAAGGAGAATGACACAAAAAACGCGTGTCCGAGATTCAGCCAGCGAAGCAGGAAGAAATCTCCCCAAATACGGGCATAGAATATGGCGCAGAGCACTGCCGCGACGAGCCAGACCGCGCCTGCAACCAGGGCATGCTTCCAGGACTCGGAAAACAGGGCAAACCAGCCGGCGTCACCCCAGAGGGAAATGATGGTGAAGACGAGCATGCAGGCGCAGGCGGCAAAAACGGAGAACTTGCGTGCCAGAATCTTGCAAATGGCGTTCGGTTTTCCTTTGGAATAACAATCCGGGTAGTTCAGGATCGCGTGGAAATTGCAAGGGAAGAAAGACACCATGTCCGGCTGTTTGTCCAGCAGTGTATCCCAATCATCCTTGTTGAGTTTTTTCCACTGGCATCTGTCCTTAAACTCCGGGATACAGGAAAGAAGATTCGCCCAGTCTTTTCCGTCCAGCAGGTTCCAGTTGCAGAATTTGTCGAGCACCGGATACTCTTTCAGGATATCGCACCATTCTTTTCCGGTCGTGATCCGTCTCCAATCGCGGTATTTTTCCCAGCCCATGTTTACGACGACGGAAATAGGCACGTTATTAACATTGACGCAGTTTCGAATCCGGTCGGACACATTTTTTTTCAGAGATTTGTAATTTACGTTGCAGAGGTTTTTCCATATGCATCGGTCCGCGTATTCCGGCTTTTGGATGAGAAGATTCTCCCAGTCATTTCCCGTGAACCTGTTCCACGGACAGTGTGCGAGGACATCCGATGTCAGGATGCCTTTGAGCGCATCCATGCACAGAAGTTCCGTCCATTGCTTGGAGGAGAACCGATCCCACGGACAGCTTGCAAGAAACTTCGGATCCGATTTGACCAAACGCCAAGTCAATTCCGCGTTTTTCAGGATCCTGCTCCACCCTTCAACGGAAAGCCCCTTTTTGCAAAGACATGCGTATTCCGGGCTGACCGAAAGAAGATTAATCCTGTTTTCATCATCGAAACTGTCCCAGGGACAATATTTGCTGAAAATATCCGGATCCGATTTGACCAGACGCCGGATCAATTCCGCGTCTTTCAGCAGTTCGATCCATCCCTGTTTGGAGACCCGCGGAAATCTGCAGAATTTGAACGCTTCCGGGTTGTCTTTTAAATGACAGGAGACATTTCTGCCGTTTCTCAGGTCATGGACAACCCGGAATTTTGGCTGTTTGTCCGCAAGGGCTTTCAGCTGATCGTCGATGATTTTTGTCCAGTAAGTCTTTTGGGAATCAACGGTCAATCCGCAGTAATCCGCATACTTCGGTTTTATGGAAAGCAGATCGATCCAATTCTTTCCGGTAAAGCTTTCCCAATTGCAATGCTCAACTGGGATACCGTCGGTTTGCGTCAGGAGAGAGACCCAGTCGTCGCTGTTCAGGGTGGAACAGTTTTCGGCTTTAGCGAAGACATCTCTCAGAATCTCCGCAGTTGTATTTCTGATGTTTTCTTCCGGACGCTTTGCTGCGATTTTCAAGATATGTTTCAGCAGCAACTGTGGAGTGTAGTCCGCGAAGAAACAGTTTCCTTCGCCCGTCGTTGCTTTGCGGTATGCATAAAGCGCTTTGTAATAATCCCCGGCGTCCATGTTCCAGCCGTTGAAATAACCTTCTCCAAGAATCATTTGTGCGCGCGCATCCGTGACGCCTTGATCGGCCGCTTTGCGATACCACTCGAACGCCTTGATTTTATCCTGTTTTATTCCGAAACCGTTGATACAGCACTCAGCCAGTTTGAACTGTGCCGCACCGAGTCTCTGTTCCGCGGCTTTTCGGTACCATTTCACAGCTTCGGAATAATCCTGTTTCGTGCCCCAGCCGTGAAAGAAGCATTCTCCGATTTGATACATGGATTGTACGTTTGTACTCTGAATGCTTCCGATAGCCTTGCGATACCAGCTGAAAGCCTCGGCTTTGTCCTCTCTCGTCCCGATGCCGTCAAAACAGCATCCGGCCAGCTTGAGCTGCGCTTCGGCTATGCCCTGCTCGGCGGCTTTCCGATACCATTTGACCGCTTCGGCTTTGTCCTCCCGCATCCCGATGCCGTTGAAACAGCATACAGCAAACTGGAACTGCGCTTTTGCATGTCCGCCTTCCGCCGCTTCGCGGTACCATGCGGCCGCCTTAGCGACATCCTGTGTTTTTCCGCTTTCCCGGTGTGCATATTCTTCCGCAAGAGCAAAGGCCGCGTCCGTGGTTTTCGGAGTGTCCGGCATGGGAATCCGGATCCCATGTTCCGCGCAGAACTTCATGGAGAACATCATGAATGCCAGTATCTTCTGTGCCGCGATCCCCCTTTCCGAACAGAGCAGACACGATCCGCATTTCCGATCGCAGTCCGGAGTTGTTGCCGGATTGCACCAGGATACACGGTCTTCGGCGTTCTGAACCTTTCTGGAGAACGAATGAAGGACCGTCCGGATGCCGACGATTTCCGGGACAGAAAAAACGCACCCGTCAAATTCAAACGAGGCTGCCTCAACCGGTCTGTCACCGACAAACAGCACGGCGCAGGACGGACTGAACTCCTCTTCCAGACGCGAAACGGACATGGGGATCGTGATCGACTTCAGACTGTCGCATCCCTCAAATGCCTTGCGCTGGATATGGTTCAGACCTTCGGACAGCTCGACGGATAGCAGAGCTTTACAGTTGCGGAACGCCCCGGTACATATCGTTTTGACTGTCGGGGGGATTCTGACCTTCGTCAGTTCGCATCCAGCGAAAGCCCCGTCCGCGATCTCCGTGATCCCGTCCGGGACAGTATACTCCGCGCGGGAGCCGTTGTCCCGATATGAACAGAAAGCGGTCCCGTCAACTGTGAAAAAAACGCCTTCAGCTTCCGCTGCTTTCTGATAACACAGCAGTGCCGCCGGAACATCTTTCCGGGTGCCGATCCCGTCCGCATAACAATCGCCCAGTTTTTTCAGGACGCCGGACGACGGCGAGGGGAATTCCGTAGCGGCGGTCATGACCATCTTGAAATACTCATCTCTGAGAGGCTTGACCGTTGTGTCCAGGCTGTCGGCCATTTTGCAGAACGATTCACTGCACCACGGATTCAGCACAAAAAAGAAAAGATCCTTCTCCTCGCAATATTGCGGCGTCGGATCGAATGTCTCGGCGTGCATCTCTCTGCGGACTTTTGCGATCCATGAACGCTCCATGACAGATGCAGAGTTCGTGAGGACAGGCAGGGACTCCATATCTTTCTCGGCATCCTCTTTGTATTTTGATCGCCCGGTCTCCTCGAACTGCATCAGAGCGTACAGGATCCTGCGGCATTTCAGCAGGACGCTGTTGGGCCAGAAGTCTTCCGCTTTTTCCAAAAGTTTTCTGGCGAATGCGGACATACCAGTGTCGGCTTTAACGTCGAATGCCCGGCGGAGCGTACTCCGGACTCTTTCCGGGAACGGCTGTTTCTCTAGTATCTGATCGATCAGGACGAGGTAAACGCCGAGGATGTCGTTCCCCGGCTGGAAGACCAGCTCCACGATTCGGTTTGCGGTCTCGACAGCCGAATCGGCGGAAACCTCCTGTCTGGGGGATTGCTTTGCTTGTGCGGAGGTGGAATCCTGCATCTTCTTCAATTCGGTCAGCAGTTCGTTGTCTTTCCCCCTGGACACGTTTTTCAGCGAGATATATAGAAGGCGTGACAGGAACATGCTGTTATACTTCTCCCGCTCATCCTCTTCCATTCCCCGGAGAAGGGTGTAGGCGTCATTGATGCTGCCCTGAACAAAGAGAAAGTAGTCGACGTTCGACTCATCGTCCGCAGCAGGACGCCATGTTTCGCTTCTTATGACTTCCCTGTGCAACTCCTCAGCCTTGTCCGCGGCGATCTTATACTTCTCCAGTTTCTTCCTCTGTTCCGGGGAAAGAATCCTTCCTCCGTTTTCCCTCGCATCCCGGAATGCAGCCTGATACTCTTTCTCCTTGCAATTCGCGCAAAGCTTCAAATCCCTGTTATAATCTTTTTCGCAGGTCATCTCATGACACTTGGGACACTCGAAGAAGTTGGCGATGGTGTTAATTCTGCCGCAGATATGGCACTTCACCACAGTCTTGGTCTCGTCCTCGTGTTTGACGTAGGTTGCGCCATCTCCGAGGTGAATGTTTTCCTGACGTCCGATCGCGACCTGATTCACGTCTCCCGCGATCATGTTTTTGTCGCCGAGGGAAGCTCCGGCCGAACCGCGGCCGATCCCATTCTGTGTACTGGTCTGTTTTACGTCACCTGCGACCAGGTTCTTGTCGCGGAAAAAAGCGCCGCTCGCGGCGTGCTGTGCCGTCCCCGTCGCATTCGCCGGGAACTGATAGCCGCATTTGAGACAGAATTTTGCGGAAGGCTTTACCCTGGAATGGCAACGCGGACAATCCTTTGGGCGCGGAATCTCTGTGCCACATTCTTCGCAGAAAATGGCATTGTCGTTGACTTCACTTCCGCATTTGGAACATTTCATTTTGTGGCAACCTCAAACATATTCAAATAAACAAATCGTTGGATAGGATGATAATATGGATCTCGAATCAGGAATCGGACCTTATAATGTTCGGAACGCAAATATCGCCCAGTTTCGTTTTCGGAGGAATTGAGATCTTATCTATACCGCTGAGGAAAAAAGCGTTATCATGGATCATCTTAACACTGTTCGGAATACTGATTTCCGAAAGGCTGGAACAGTCCGAAAACGCACTAAACCCGATCGTATCGAGACCTTCATTCAGAATGACTTTTTGCAAAGAAAAACAATTACAGAACGCCCTTCTATCTATCGTCATCACAGAGCCAGGGATATTGATTTCCGAAAGTTGTTTACATCCCTCAAACGCACATTCCCCGATTGTTTCAAGTCCTTCATGCAGGATGACTTTTTGCAAATCGGAACATTCATAGAACGCATTTTCATCTATCGTCATCACAGAGCCGGGGATATTGATTTCCGAAAGCTGTTTACATTCCCCAAACGCATGTTCCCCAATCATTTCAAGTCCCTCTTGCAGGGTAACTTTTTGCAGATTGGAACACTTGAATAAAGCATATTTCCCAATTGTTTTTACGGATTTCGGGATTTTGATCTCCAAAAGCCTTTTACATTCCCGAAACGCATGTTCTCCGATCGTTTCGAGTCCTTCATGTAGGATGACCTTTTGCAAATTGAGACACATGTAGAATGCAGACCCATGAATGATCTTTACGGAAGACGGGATCTCAACAGAGATGATGTCCGCCCCGGAAAAAGCATCCTCGGTGATTTCCGTGATGCCGTCCGGGATCACAAACTCTTTCATCTGTTCACTGTATTTGTAGCATTTGAAGAGTGTGCCGTCCGTCTTCATTCCGAGCTTGACCATCAGGGCTTTCATGTACCGTTTTTTCGCCTTCTCATCGCCCTGCGCGGCCGCCCGTTCGAGCGTCTTGAATTCCTCTTCCTTGCAGTGCAGACAGAGTTTCTCTTCCCGGTCATAGCAGTGTTTGCACACGAATTCATGACAGCGAGGGCATTCGATGGAGTCGATGATAGCCATGTTCCGTTTGCAGATATAGCACTGTACCACCCTCTTCGTTTCATCCTCGTTGTTAATGAACGTGGCATGATCTCCGAACTTGAGCTGCTTTCCGATTATGTCGCCCGCGATCATGTTCTTATCGCCAATGAAGATCTCCGGTCCGGATTTCCCGGCTTCATGCTTCGCTTTGAAGGGAGAATCTTCCGCGATCACGTCGCCCGCAATCACATTCCTGTCGCCGATCGTGATACCATCGTTCCAGGGGGCACCGGGCACGCCCGGAGCAGGGAAACGGTATCCGCACTCCATACAGAATTTGGCGGTCGGTATTGTCATGAAGCCGCAATTTGGACATTGTTTTTCACTGGGGGCCTTCGCACCGCATTCCATACAGAAGCTTGCGTTATGGCCGAGTTCAAAACCGCATTTATGACATTTCATGATCCGGAGCCTCAAATCAGGGGGATGCAGGATTCCAGATTTTCAAAGCCGCAGTCCGCAGTCGTCGCAAAAGACAGCGTCATCCTCAACGGGACTTTTGCACTTCGGGCAGACCCGGGAAGCTGTTCCGGCGGAGGAAGACGGGGCCGATTTCGACGAGGCCCTGCCGGAAGGCGGGGGCTGCGGCATGCCGCCGACGGCATTGATGGTAGTCTTCATCGCGTCAACGAACCGGTCGCTGTTTGCATTAACGTCCGCACGGGTACGGTCAAGCTCCTGCTGTTTCGCGTCCAGCAGATCCTGCGCATGATCCTGCTTCATCTGGAGAAGCTGCTGCATGAGCTGCATGGATTTGTCATTCTGTGCGGCGGCCGCCTCCGCCTTGAATTTCTCGGCGAGCGCCTGGGCGGCTTCCGGTGTGATATTGGGATTCGCGGCCATGATCTGCTCGGGTGTCATCACGGTGTAGATGCGCGTGATTTCCTGCTGGGATTGGGCATGCGTCCTCTCCATCTCAAGATTGCGGCGGTGTTCCGCGTCTTCTCTTTCCTGACGGATCGCCATGAGCTCGCGCATGGTTTCCAGTTGTTTCATCCGTTCCTCATGTTCGAGGTCGGTATCCTGTTCGCGTTTCAGGCGTTCCTTCTCAAGTTCCGAGCGGAAACGTTCATCCTGATAGCCGTCCACCTTGCGTGTCTGCTCAAGTTCGTGATCCAGCTGGTCTTTCTCGTTCTGACGCTCCCAGTCGATCCGTTTCTGTTCGAGTTCCTGCTGGTTCTGCAGGGTCACAATTGAGAGGACCTGAGCGTCGTTCAGGTCGCGAAGGCTGGCGTCGTGCGAAATGCGGTGACGAAGGTTGTCCATTTCCTGCTGGCGTAGAAGACCATTTTTCTCGAATACCTGCATCGCGGCCTCGACCTCGTCGGCGGTCTTCGCCTCGCGCAACTTTCGTTGGGCAGCCAGCATCAGGTCGAACTTGGCTTTCTGGTCTTCCGTCAGGGACATCTCCTCATAGATTTTTTCCTTCGCGGCGGCCAGCTCAGCATCCATCTTTTCTTTCGCGATGGTGTGCTCGTTTCCCATGCGTCTCACCGACTGCTCGTGCGAAAACTGGATCCCGAGCATCCTCAAATTCTGCTGGTTGTTCACTTCCGCCATTCTGGACAGGAAGACATTCCGACGCATGGTCTCTTCCAGCGTCTGCTCCGATACGTACAATTCTTCCCGCATGCGGCGCAGTCCCTCAAGCTCGGAATTCGTCGCGGTGAGGTTGACGATGTTCACAATGGAAATGAACGGATAGAGCTGAGGTACGGCGATCTGGAGGCGCTGAAGCAGTTGCTGCTGCAGATTTGCGTTGTTATTCACCTGTTCGGGCGAGACCGAGGCAAAGAGCATGTTGATCTCCCTGTTGAAAACCGGTTCGAGTTCCTGCCCGATGTCCTTCAGAATGACCATTTTTCGACCGCCGGAAAGGATCCGGGAATAAAACGATGTGATGTCGGTGACGCGGCACAGCGTATACAGGCCGATTTCGCTGCGAAGTTTCGCTGTATTGGCGTTTTTGAACGTGAAGATCAGCGGGAAATCGGTTGTGCGAACCAGAACGATGGAGACCGGCGGGATGTTGGCCGGGATGCGGTTGGTCAGGCCGGCGGCCCGGGCACGTTCGCGGCTGCGTCCGGAGAAGAACGTGGTGACCCTGTTTATGAAACTGCCGAAGAGTTTCTTTTTCTCTGCCGTTTTGTCCTTTTTCGGGTCTTTCGGCGCGGATTCCGCTTTCGGCGGCTTCGATGCACGGGGTTCCTCCGCCCCCAGGTCTTTGAACGTATAGCTGCCCGCACCCAATTGCGCGAGAAGTTTCCCATTGTAGAAGAACAGGGCGGTGACGCCGTCCTGGATCGAAACGCCCTTCACATCCCGGCCGTAGGCAGCGATGTCATTTTCATCGATCTTGACCGCGATCTGCTCGGGAAGGATGTTCCAGTGGATGAATGGCCCAATCAGGGAGAAATCCTTAGGCGGCGGAAGTGAAGTTTCGCCGATCCCCGTCTCTGGTGCGGAGGACTGGGGCTGAGGCGTCGGAGCAGCATCAAATCTGTTGCCGCAGAGAAAGCAGAATTTCGCGGTGTCTTTTACTTCGGTCTTGCAGTTCGGGCAAATCTTCATAGTAGGGGGCTCCTTAATATGGTAAAGTTTTTTGTAGTCGGGAAATGAAGCGGATTATTCGGGCGCGGTTGCGGGCGGAGTCCCGGCTTTTTCAGCTGAGATGCTCTCCGCCTCGTTTTGAGGAGAATCTTCGGGCGGGCTTTCCGGTTCGTCCGCCAGGACGACCGTATCGGCGATCAGTGTGCCTGCCGCAACGCCTTTTTTGATGTCTTCGATCTTCACGCCGGAGACCTTGACGCGCTTTCCGTCATAAGGGAAGAGGCCTCTTTCTTCAAAAGAATCGTCATCTCTCAGGTGAAGCTTGTACATAGTGTTCTGGCTGACGTACAGGAATGGGAATATCCCCTCGCTTTTGGTGCCGATATTGGACAGGAGGAAAACGACCGTTCCAGTCGCTTCGATCGGTTCTTCAGGATAATGGTTCATGTTATTATCTCCTTCCCCTACTTGGACTCAAGCGTTTCAATGATCTTGCCGTTTTTGTCGAAATAAATCGAAACAAAACTCTTCCCGAGCTCGGTGTCGAACGAATATGTTTTGTTGAAGAGTTCGCCGTTCTGTGTTTGACATATCTTCTGTGAGAAGCCGACGCTTTTTTCCTGCTGCATGTCTCCCAGCTGGAACGGGAGGAATTGCATCGCATAGGCATCGACTTCCGCTTCGATTCTGGAATTAACTTCCGCCAAATACATTTTTGCGGCATGCAAGACGTCCGGCACAGGAACACGAATCCCTTTCGGCACTCCGCCGATTGTCTTTTTGAACATTCCCTTGATCTTTCCGGCATTTTTGTTCTTTCCCGTGCAGGCGGACGGATCCCCGTACAGGGAGAATTCGGCGATTGTCAGGATGTCGTCTGCGCTCAAATACCCTTTTTTATTCGATTTGCTTTGCCTGATCAATGCTTCAACGGCCAGAATATGCGCATCTCCGGCCGTTTCGCCGCGGGCGACATGCTTCATGAAATCCCCGATGACAATGTCGGCGCAGCATCTGAGATCCGGGACGGAGCTTCCCATTGCAGTTATGCTGGATCCCAGGAACGCAAGGCATCGGTTGCGCATAGAGGTCTTCAAGATGGACTCTTCCAGAGTGTAACCGATATATCTCGCACCGTAGCATGCCTCCACCCCAAGAAAAAACGGTACGTCGTATTCGCCGAAAACATCGGGAGAAACAGCCTTGACAAATAGTCTTTCCCCGTTTATCCGGCCTTCACCCGCCCAGTAGTTTTTTTCTTTTGAACTGGAGCCGTGAAGATTGAAAAAGAGGATATTGTAGTCCTCCGACCACATCAGGATATCGCTTACGCTCCAGATATCTGCATCCGGGGAGGTCTCCACATCGCGGGAATCACTACGGAACTGTTCATACTCGTATTGCGATTCCTCCTCCCAGACCTGTGCGCTTAATCCGAAGGAACGCAACGTTTTGAGAGAACCGATCCCTTTTTCCGCATTCTCGAAATACAGACGGAACCCCTCGAAATCGTCTTTCGAAACCGGCAGCCGCCCAACCCGGAGCGCTTCAGTCAGATTAAACTCCTGCCCTTCCCACGGCGACGTCGTATCCAGTACGGAATACGCAAAATCGGAAAACACACCCAGTTCATCCGTCCCGCCTTCATTGTCCCAATTCGCCACATCGACAACAGTCTCATCCCCCAGGATGAACAGGTATTTGGGGCGCGCAACGTCAATGACTTGCCGAAGGAAATCCACAATGCAGACGACATCGTCCGAGATGCAGTTTTCCGGCCATACTGAATTCTTATCCAAATAAAGCGGATAGTAGTTCACGCCTCTCTTTTCTGTCGAAGCGATATAACGGATGATTACACCTTCAACTTCGGATTCAGATACCCCAAGTCGGGATGCAAGTTCGGAAAGATTCGTCAGGATGATGCCGACTTCGTTTCCGTCCGCATTTCCCACGGCTTTTTCCCATTTCGACACCCATTCGGACGACCAGAAAAGGCCGTAGTTCAAATCTTTAGGGGAAAGACTGTCCCAATTTCGCTTTTCAGGGATTTCTTCTGTAACCGGAACCGGTGTCCCGCATTCCTCGCAGTAGAATGCCCCCGGAACCAGTTTCGTCCCGCACTCTTCGCAGTAGACTGCTTGAATGCGTGTTTGCTTTTTCCGTTTTCCTGAAGCAGATTCCCGGAACAGTCTGGCATCCAATTTTGTGCCGCATTGTTCACAAAATGCGCTTCCCGGTGACAATTCCTTACCGCAGTTTTCGCAAAAAGCCATGATACAGACATTCATCCTTTCATTGTTTTCTGGTCGGAATACACCTCACATTCCACAAATTGTATGGAATATCCAATATTATAGTATGGGACAAGCAAAAAAACAAGCCTCAAAAACAAAAAAAACAAAAAAAAGTTTCATATATTGGAGCAAGTGCCGAAAAAGAAGATGATGAGTCGCGATAAACGGATGCGTTTAGTAGCGCGTATCCTCAATCGGCTTTCCATCAAGAATGTATTTTCGTACATAACCATTCCTTTCGCGGTTATGCAGGTAATATGGGAATAGTAGTTCAGTCATGTGGGAACTGTTCGTTTCCTCCTGCGGCGAATCCCCAATGAACATCAACTCTGCATGCGGAGTTCCTTCGGCAAATACACGGCAGATTCGGGCTCTTCCAAGGCAACAGTGTGTTCGTCTCGAAGGATATCCCAATCAGGTATGTCGGAGGAGCAGACTGATGCATGTTCGTCTGTTTTCAGGACTGGGCGTGCGGACTGGATCATTGATGAATTCAAACAGGACATCCTGGTCCATTGTGGTGTCGGCATGGCATCCTTCAGTGATTCCAGACGCTGGATGATTTCGTCAATGATATTCAGTTTGCTCCTGGATGCGCCCTGTCAGGGACTACTTCTTTATTCTTTCAGACTACGACTTCCTACTGAACCCCGACAGCCTGGAAGTCTGAGCGCGGCATCGTTATTGATTTGTTTCCCAAATTGTCCAACCTGCATGGCAGATTATGGCACAAAAAAAGCCCCAACAGGGGAAAAAATGGGGTGACATCGCGAAAATTGAGGGTAAAAATGGTGGAGCAGATGGGAGTTGAACCCACGACCTATACGATGCGAACGTATCGCTCTAGCCAACTGAGCTACTGCCCCACAAAAGTGTATCAGTTAATATACACCGTTATGAAAAAAAAGCAAGGCGTTTTCCGTTGTTTTTTCTGAAAAAAACAGAAATATGTGGATAGGAAGACTAAATGCAACAACCCCCTTTTGAGTCCTTTTACAATCATCAAATCGTAAGAAAATGATAAAAAAAACCGTTTGATTCTTGAAACTCCGCAAATACGCGTATATATTACTGGCGAATCATAATCCCCGGCGGAGGGATGCAACCTTTCCGCCATCCATAAACCCGTACAGTACGACCCTCGGGAGATACTTATGACACCACAAAACAATCCGGACCCGTCTCAAAAGAAATACATCATCGCGATCCCGCTGCTTTTTCTCTTAGCGGTTTGCTTTTATGCGGTCGCTGCCCTGATCACGGGCGGTCCGGTTGACCCGGAGAACGCCGCCGCGGCGACAAAAATTGTTTGTGCGGAGCCCGTGGAGTTCGGTACGCCGGGAGGTCCCCATGAGGAGACGACGCCGGTGCGGCGCGGTCGCGGACAGCGCGGAAACAGCCCGTCGGGAGGGACCCCGGTGGAGTTCCAGCCCGCGGATACCTCGCTTCTGGAGATTCTGCCCGAGGAAAAACCGCTGTTGAAGAACCAGCCAACGGAAATTCAGGGGGATGTGGAGCCGGTCGTGGAAATACTGCCATTGGAAAGCGATCTGCCGGCGGAACATGTCGTAAGAAACCGTTTCGTTCGGCCGCAGCGATTCCTGACGGACGTCTGCCTGACGCGCGACGGTTCGCTGTGGGTGACCGCCGAGGCGGGCGGCGTCTGCCGTCTGGGCGACCCGGAAACCGACCGGGAATGGGAGGACATGCGGGCGCAGCCGGGATTCCCGGACACGTCGAACTGCACGGCGGTCTGCGAGGATTCGCTGGGGCGGATCTGGGTCGGCACCGCAAGCATGGGCGTACAGGTGTTCGCCGGCGGGAAATGGCGGAGATATGACCGGGATTCCGTGCTGGGCGGGAGCCATGTTCACGACCTGGCGAGTTCGGCATCCGGCCTGGTCGCCGTGGCGCACGAAGCGGGCGTGAGCGTATACGACTCGAAACGGGACAGCTGGCGCGATTATACGGTCCTGGACGGGCTTCCGTCCGGCGGCGTGCGCGGCGTCAGTTTCGGGGGCGACGACCTGCTGCACTGTGCGATGGAAAGCGGCGGATATGCCCGGATCGACGTCCGCGATGTCGCGGATGAACATGCGGTGTCTTGTCTGACTGCGCCGGAAACATGGGGCGCGGAACGCGTAGCGCTTTTCCCATTGACCGGATCGGGAGAGGGCCTGGGCT
>Ga0310786_10005921_pt1 | contig 16435 bp, 19 predicted proteins | sample AusTroGonzalo_MG_FD_203881 | JGI IMG/M metagenome (GOLD analysis project Ga0310786, IMG submission 203881) | Bovine rumen microbial communities from tropical cattle in Woodstock, Queensland, Australia - Gonzalo_03 (v2) (version 2) | ecosystem: Host-associated > Mammals > Digestive system >... | reverse complement strand
CGCTCGCAAGACCGCCCCGAAGGGCGCAGTAACCTCCTCTAAATCTGGTAAGTATGATTGGGAGTAAGGCATAAGCCTTACTTCCATCTTTCCAGAAAGGAGGCGAATTAAATGGCAGATATTGATATTTTTAATCTAAAACCAAGTGTTATTGACCGTTCGGTCAAAGGTAAATATATTCTTATTTATGGTAAGAGTAAAAGCGGCAAGACTTCATTTGCAGTTCAGGCTCCACGTACATTAACTTGTGCATTTGAGTTAGGTCTTAATGCTTTAAGTGGACAGTACTACGTTCCAATGCCAAAATGGGCAGATTTTAAAAAGGTATTATCTCAGCTAAAGAAACCGCAAGCGAGAGAAATGTATGATACGGTTGTAATTGATACCGCAACGTGGGCATATGACCTATGTGAAAAGTACATTTGTCAACGTGAAAATGTTGATAGTATTCGTGAAATTCCTTGGGGACAAGGCTGGGGCATGGTAAAGAAAGAGTTCTCTGAAGCACTTCGTGAAATTACAATGTTAGGTTTCGGCGTTATTCTAATTTGCCATGATAAAGAAAAGAGTACCGATCTGCATGATGAAGATGGTAATCCTATTACAATGGTCGAGCCAGATGGTCCACGTCAGATGCGTGAAGTAATTGATGCGCTCGTTGACATTATTGGTTATATTGGAGTTGAATTTGATCCAGTAACTAAAGAAAGCACAAGATATTTGTACACTCGTTCTACTCCATATGTATTTGCTGGAAGCAGATATAAGTATCTTGCACCGAAGATTAAGTTCGGTTATCAAGAATTGGTAGATGCAATTGGAGAAGCAATTGATAAAGATGTGCAATTGAATGGCGCACAGGTTACAGACCATGTAGAAAGAGAACAAATTAAAGATCGTCCATTCCAAGAAATCATGGCAGAAGCAAGAGACATTTGGGGTACATACCTCAGTCAAGCTGCTAATGATGAAGAAAAAGACCAGCATCTAATGATTATGAAGGATATTATAAAGAAAGTATTCGGCTCAGAAGAATTTAAGCTAAGCCAGGCTGTTCCTTCACAGGGTGACTTGGTTGAACTGTTTATTGATGAAGTTAAACAGTTAATGTAATATACAGAGCCTTATCAATTTTGTGATGAGGCTCTTTTTATTTGACTTTTTTTAGAATTTATGCTATACTTTATATAGAGAATAAAAGGTATAGGAAGTGACATATATGCAACTGACACGAAAGTGTTATGGGTGTAAGCAAGACATCCGTAAGGATGAAATGATACAGTATTCTTCTTTGAGCGGCAAAACCTCACATTGGTATTGTAAAGATTGTTATGAGGATAAGCTCGCGCGCGAACGGTTTCAAGATAAAGTATGCCAAATTTTTGGTTTGAAATCTCCAGGGCCAGTTATTTGGACGCAGAGAAAGAAACTTCAAAATGATTATGGGTATACAGATGATGCAATTGTAGATTGTTTGGATTATATCTATAATGAAAAGCATATGCAAAAATTATCTGAATCATTAGTATTGGTGAATCCAAGAAATATGATGGAAATGAAGAAATGGCGCGCGAGTAAAAAGGGAGAAGCAAGCAGTATAGTTGCCGCGGTGGTTAATACACAAACTACAGAAGAAAAAGTAATAGCACCTCAACGTAAAAAGCAAAAAAGAGAAATTAATCTAGATGATGCACTTCTAGAGTAAGGAGGAATTATATGACGCTATCCGACTCAATGGCATATCGCCAAGTAATCGGTTGCTTAATGTATAACCCTCTATTGTTTTTGGAATATCCAGACATACGAGCGCAGGATTTTGATTTTAGACCTGCGAAAGTATGTCTTTCTGCAATTCGAAAATTATATGAAGAAGGGGCGACAGAGTTATCTCCAATAGAAGTAGATCAGGAGATTGAACGTGGCGGTCCAGCCGCAAAACAAGCATATAAAGCAGAAAATGGATTAGACTTTCTGAAAAATGCTTATGAACTCGCTCAATTAAGCAACTTTGGATTATATTATAAAAGAGTAAAGAAATATGCTTTATTAAGAAAATTACAAGCGGCACATTATGATATTAGTGAATATTACGTTGCAGATAAAGATTTAAAAGATCCTTCATTAGAAGCAGAACTTGTTGATAAATTAGATAAAGCTTCATTAGAAGATATATTAAATAGTGTTGAAAAAGGTTATAGTGAGATTCGTAATGATTTTCTTAATGGCGGTCGAACTAAAGGTGATCCGGCGGAAAAGATTAATGAATTGATTGAAGATTTAAGAATAAAGCCAAGTATTGGTCAAAGTCTGGAAGGACATATTTTTAGTTCTGTATGTCGTGGTGCTCGGCCGGGATGCTTCTTCTTAAAGTCATCTTCAACAAGTGGTGGTAAATCTCGTACAAGTATATTTGATGCCTGCCACTTATGTTATCCGAAAAGATGGTCACATGAAAAGCAAGCATTCATTCAAGAATATGATGCAGAAGGTAAACCACGAGAGCCAATGAAAGTTTTATTCATTGTAACAGAAATGGATAAAGAAGAACTTCAAACAATTATGTTGGCATATTTATCTGGAGTAGATGAAGATCATATTTTAACAGGTAATTATGAAGTAGTTATAGATGGTATGAGTAAGCCAAATGAATATGATCGAGTTAAAGAGGCTGCAAGAATTATTGAAGAGTATAGCGGATATTTTATTATTGAAGAAATAAGTGATCCTAATCTTCAAAATGTAGAAGCAACAATTCGTAAATATGCGACAGTTGATAATGTCGAATTTGTGTTCTTTGACTACATTCATTCAACAGCAAGTATGATTAACATGTTCTCAAAGAATAATGTTCGTGAAGATGTTATTTTGATGATGATGGCAAATCAGCTGAAACAATTAGCAAAAGATTATAACTTGTTTATTTTCTCAGCAACACAAGTAAATGCATTGGCAATGGGTGATGACGAAATGACATTTAAAGATGAAAAATGTATTCGTGGCGCAAAGTCTATTGCAGATAAAGCAGATATGGGATATGTAATGACAAGGATTCCAGAGAAAGGATGGAATCAGATTGTGCCAAGTTTGAAAGCGGCTGTAAGAGAAGGTAAACTAACCGATGATATGATCACAAATCCTCCAACTCATGTGTTAGATATATATAAGATGCGTCGTGGCCGCTATAAAATGATTAGAATATGGACAAGAATACATTTAGGAACAGGAGAAAGAAAAGATTTATTTGTAACAACTCCAGATAATCAACCAATAACAGAACCGATAAACTTGTTTACAAGTGCAACTGAACGAATAATTGATATTAGGAAAGAAGGATAATGTATGATAACATCATTAGAAGGATTGGATCCAGAACTTGATCTGCTTGATATAACAGTTCAAGATATAATAAACTCCATAACTTTGGATGATGTACATACATTTCTTGAAAGTCTTGGAGTAGATCAGATAGCAGTTTATGAGGATAAGGGATATTTAGTATGTCCTACAATCTGTCACAATCCATTGGATGAGGCAGAATCCATGAAGCTATATTGGTATCAAAATAATAAAATATTTAAGTGCTATACAGAATGTAATGAATCAATGTCTATCTTCACCCTCTATCAGAAGTTTATGAGAATAAATTATCATAAGGTAGAATTTGAGGAAGCCGTAGATTATGTCAAGAAATGCATTAAACACATTACATTCTCAACAAAGAAAAAGTATAAGCCAGATATTGACTTTGAAAAATATAAATTTGATTCAACAGTTCCACAACTAACTGAATATCCAAAAGCTATGTTAACATACTTTCTTCCATATCATCATCCTCTTTGGCTTAGAGAAGGTATCAAGCCAGAGGTAATGGATAAGTTTCATATTGGATTATGGAATGCAGAAAATAAGATAACTATTCCACATTTTGATATAAATGGAAGATTGGTAGGTATTCGCGCGCGAACCCTTGATCCAGAGGAAGCCGCAGAATATGGAAAATATAGACCGGTTCAAATAGCTGATATATTGTATTCACATCCACTTCATTTTAATCTGTATGGAATATATGAACATCAAGATGCAATTAGAAAACGTAGAAGCGCAATAATTGCAGAAGGTGAAAAATCAGTGTTATTGGATGATGGATATTATGGGAATTTAAGTAATACGGTAGCATGTTGTGGTTCTAACTTAAATAAGTTTCAAGTTAGTTTGCTCACTAACACATTAGGCGCCAATGAGATAACAATTGCATTTGATAAAGAATATGAAGATTGGCGCACAGATGAAGCAAGGATATATCGAGAAAAAATTGAAAATATGTGTAGGAAGTATAAAGGGCAAGCTACTTTTTATTATATATGGGATATGGATAATCTTTTAGGACAAAAGGATTCTCCATTTGATAAAGGTAAAGAAGTTTTTGAAGAACTTTATAGACATAGAATAAAAGTGAGGTAAGTATGAGTTATTTTGGATATAGTAATTGGGATTATTTGTTTGAAGAAATAAAAGATTTTCTAAAAAATCACAATATTTCTGATTTATTAGAAATTGTAACGGCAGCCATAAAGCAGAAAGAAGAGGGAGAAATATGAAATATAGACTAAGAAACAATTATAGTACAAATCCTGATAAAGCACTAAAAGAAATCCTCTAGGACAGAGGAGTCACGGATATTGCAAACTTCATGCATCCAACCGCGGGTTGTGAACTCGATGCATATGACTTAGTTAATATTGATCACGCGGCCGATCGCCTATTACATCATTTACGTAGAAATAGTAAAATTTTATTTGTAGTAGACTGTGATGTAGATGGATTTACAAGTTCAAGTATTTTGTGGCTCTATATAAAACATACCTTCCCAGAGGTAGAATTAGAATTTACAGTTCATGAGCATAAGCAACATGGACTTGATGATAAGGTAGATTGGATTACTGATGAAGCTCGTTGGGACTTAGTGGTTATTCCAGACGCAGGTTCATATGATGTAAAAGAACATCGTATGCTTGGAGAGCTGGGAATGGATGTAATTGTGTTGGATCACCATGATCAATTATACGATGAAAACGGAAATCCAGTTATTTCTGATATACCAACTGCAATTGTAGTAAACAATCAGTTATCACCAGCTTACGACAATAAGTCATTATGCGGTGCAGGGGTGGTATACAAATTCTGTGAAGTTCTTGATGATAAGTTAGGTATTCAATTGGCACATAACTATATTGACTTGGCGGCATTAGGTGAAATTGCAGACGTCATGGATAGAACCAATACTGAAACAAACTACATTATGATGGAAGGCTTGAAGAATATTCATAATGAAGGCTTTCGCACTCTTATCGAGTCACAAGCATATTCATTAAAGGATAAAGCGGTTTCTCCTTATGATGGATTAACGCCAATTGATATAGCTTTCTATATTGCTCCACTGATCAACGCCATTACACGGGTAGGAACTATTCAAGAAAAAGAAACAATGTTCTATTGCTTCATTGAGCCGAATAAAGCAGTTCCAAGTACAAAACGTGGCGCACGAGCTGGAGATATTGAGTATGCAGCTGAGCAGACTGCGCGCGTAGGCAAAAACGCTAAGGCCCGCCAAGATAGAATTAAGGAACAGGCACTTGGAATTATTGATTTTAAGATTCAGAAGGATGGGCTTGCTGATAATAATATTATTATTGTAGAATTAGATGGCTCAGATAATATTCCACAAGAACTTACCGGTTTAGTAGCAATGAACGTAGTTTCAAAGTATCATAAACCCGTAATGATTGGTCGCCGCAATAATAGAAATGAAATACAAGGTAGTATTCGTTCTGATGGTAACTTCGCTGGATTACCAAGCTTCAAGAAATTCCTTGAAGACAGCGGATTGGTTACATATACAGCTGGACATGATAATGCGGCCGGTTGGGGATTAAATGGTGATAGGCTTGATGCGCTAATCAATTATGCAAATCAAAAGTTAAGAGCAGAAGATTTTGAGAATTGTTATGTAGTTGATTATGTGTTGGATGGTAATGATTACAATGAAGATTTACTTACTACAATTGGTGAGCATCCGGAATACTTTGGTAATCATATCGAAGAGCCAATGATTATTGTTAAGAATATTCCATTGATGAATATTATGACAATGGGAACTAATAAAGATAGTGTAAAGATTTCATTTAATAATGTAGATTATGTGAAATTTAAAGATACAAAATTCATTGAGGAGATTATGAATAACCGCACCAAGAGACTAACAGTTTATGGGCGCGCAAATCTTAATGAGTGGATGGGCAAAAAGTCTATTCAGATCTTTATTAATGATTACGAGTTATCGGAGGATTCAAGTAAATATGATTTCTGAATGTCCATATAATTATGATTGCGATAGTACTAGTAATTGTAGATTTGAATGTCTAGGTATTAGTGAAGAAGATGAAAAAAGAATGGATTTAGAAGATCTGATTCATGATATTGAAGAAGTGTTGAATAAAGAACAACAGTGGTGGTCAGAACAAGAACAAGATTTATGTGTTGGCTGTCGCTATTTTGAACATAGTTGGAAATTACTTAAATGGGCATTACCTTTCTTAAAGGAGATAAAGATATGAAAGTAAAAGACTTTATAAATTTATTACAGACAATGCCGCAAGATATAGAAATAGTTGATTGGTCTGGAGAAAAAGTTGAAGGCTGTCGCGTATTAAATGATTGGCCGGACAGAGATCCAGCCGACCCAAAATGTCAAGAAATATCGGTAGTAATAATTGACTAAAAATTGAAATTGTGATATAATAGATATAGAAAAGGAAGTGATAGAATGTCAAAATATCCAGGCTCTCTACATAATCATAGCCATTTCAGTAATCAAACTTTGCGTGACTGTATTAATACGGTTGAAAGTTTGATGGATTTGGCTGTAGAACTTGGGCATGAATGTGTAGCACTTACAGACCATGAAACTATATCTGGTTATATTAAAGCAGAAAAGTATTATAAAAAGATTAAGGAAAAGAATCCAGATTTTAAGTTGATTCGTGGTAATGAAATCTATTTGACAAGAAATGGTTTGACTGCGAAAAATTATGATAGAACAAAGGATAGATACTTCCACTTCATTCTTTTAGCGAAAGATTTGGAGGGATACAAACAAATTTGTCAGTTGTCTACAAGAGCATGGCAACGTTCATATATGAGTCGGCGCCAGCGCAGACGTCCAACTTATTATCAAGATTTAAAAGATATTGTAAAGCCGAATCAAGGTCATTTGATTGCAAGTAGTGCATGTCTAGGTTCACAATTAGATAAGTTCTTACTTCAGTATATGGACACCGATGATGTAGATTATTATGTAACTGCAAAGAAATGGTGTCAATATATTGTTGATATTTTTGGAGAAGGTAACTTTTATTTAGAGTTACAGCCATCTAATAGTAAAGAACAGGTTTTTGTAAATAAGTGTTTATTGATGATTGCGGAAGATTTAGGTTTGCCGTACATCATTACAACAGATAGTCATTATGGTCGGCCGGAAGATGCACCGATCCATGAAGCATTTCTTAATGCACAAGATGGTGATCGTGAAGTAAAAAGTTTCTATGCAACCACTTATATGATGAAGGATGAAGAAATTAGAAGTTTCTTCCCATATTTAAGTGAACAGCAGATTGAAGCAGCGTATGCTTCAATTAGAGAAATCAAAGATAAGTGTGAAGATTTTAGTATCCTAAAGCCATTAAAGATTCCAAGTTTGCCGTGGCGCAAGTTTAATTATATGGCTCCTGAAGATTTGCCTTATTATATTAATTTAATGCCGGCCTTAGATAAGTTTGTACATTCACATTATGCGTCCGATAATGTATTAGTTGCGGCGTTAATTGATGGTATTATTAAGCATCCAGATTTGCAAAACAAAGAAGCATATGCAGCATTAAATGAATGTCTTGAAATGACTTGGGAATCTTCTCAAGTAAACAATGCACAATGGTCGGCTTATTTCCTCAATCTTCAAAAAATTATTGATGAATGTTGGAACGCTGGAACATTGGTTATGCCAGCACGTGGTTCCGGTATGGGTTTTGTATTACTTTATGCTTTAGATATAATTCAGATAAATTGTTTAAGGGAGAAAACACGAACGTATCCCTGGAGGTTAACCGATTCAATAGCCTCCTAACTATGGTGACATAGTTATAATAAACCTCGTGAACGCTTTGCAAGCGGTGTGAAAATTTTGTAAAAAATTTTTGCTAACGGTAAAAACTTTTAAATGAGTCAATACCGTGCCAAGCTACTATACTCTTGGAGGGCCAAGGATATAGTTTCGGGTGTAACGACTATGGGCGATGAGTGTAACCCAGTAGGGTGGAGATTGCTACCATCCGAAGTGCGAGGGCTCTCATAAAATAATCACAAAAGGAGTGATATTTATGGGATATATTTATAAGATTGAAAATAAGTTAAATGGCAAAAAATATATTGGACAAACAGTAAAACCATTAGAAAAAAGATTTAATCAACATCGTAATAATTATACTAAACCATATTTCGCACAATTAGTATTATATAAAGCATTTAATAAATATGGAATTGATAATTTTAGTTTTGAAGAAGTAGAAGAGATTCCAAATGATATGTTAGATGAGCGCGAAAAGTATTGGATAAGTTATTATAATAGTTATTATGATGGATATAATTCAACATTAGGCGGACGAGCAACTCAATTATATGAGTGGGATGAAGATGAAATAATTGAAGCCTATCATAAATTAAAATCTGCTAGAGCAGTAGCAAGAGAAGTCGGTTGTGATCACAATACAATTGATAGAATCTTAAATGTAGCAGGTGTTAAAAGATATTCACAAGCACAACAAAAAAGTCCAGATAATGTTGTATTAGAAAAAGATAGTGAACAATATATTTTCAGCAGTAGTGCTGAAGCGGCAATATGGCTAATAAATAATGGTTATACAAGAAGTTCCAATAAGATATATGTTCGCGCAAAAGTTACAGATTATGCGCAAGGTAAAATGGAAGGAACTTATTTAGGTTTTAAAATATATTATGAGAGCAAGAGATAGTCTACCCCTCAGGTGACTGAGGATTAAGGTGTTTTGAACCCAGCTCGTGTATCTGTATTGGATATTGACGTTGATATTGAAGGTTGCCGCAGAGCACAAACTTTGGAACATTTAAGAAAAGTATATGGCGCAAATCGTGTATCAAACGTTGCGACATTTAAGACAGAAAAATCTAAGTCAGCAATTCAGACAGCGGCACGAGGATTAGGAATTGATGTCGATGAGGCATCATACATCTCTAACCTGATTCCAAGTGAACGTGGCGCAGTTTATACATTAAAGCAAACATATTATGGTGATGAAGAAAATGGAATCGCACCAACTCAATCCTTTATAAATGAAGTAAATAAATATCCTAAGCTGTGGGAAGTTGCAAGTAAGATTGAAGGATTGATTTGTGGGCAAGGTATTCACGCGGGCGGTGTAGTATTCACAGATGAAGACTTCACAGAATCGAGTGCATTGATGCGAGCGCCCGATGGTACGATCATTACACAGTTTGAATTACATGACTTGGAAGACGTATCCATGATTAAGATGGACTTGCTCTCGGTTGAAGCAGCAGATAAGATTCATACTTGTCTTGATTTATTAGCAGAGCAAGGTTATATAAAGCAGTATCCAACTCTAAGAGAAACGTATGAAAATGCGATTGGAGTTTATAAAATAAATCGTGATGATGAAAAGATGTGGGACATGGTTCAGAATCACGAAATTGTAAGTTTGTTCCAGATGGAACAGCAAAGTGGTGTGCGTGGTATTGCACTAACGCATCCACGAAGTGTTGACGAATTAGCAGTTCTTAACTCGGTTATCCGATTGATGGCAACTGAGAAAGGAGCAGAGTCTCCACTTGATAAATATGCAAGATTTAGAGAGAATCCCAAAGCATGGGATAAAGAAATGTTCGATATGGGATTAACTCCAGAAGAACGTCAAATTATGCACAATGAGCTGGATATATCAGATGGTATGTCCATTACACAGGAACAGTTTATGAAGTTGGTTCAGTTGCCCGAATGTGGCGGTTGGGATCTACAATGGGCAGATAAGCTTCGTAAATCAATTGCAAAGAAGAATCCTAAAGAGTATGATGCATTGACGAAACAATTCTTCGATAATGCAAAAGAAAAGGATTTGAGCAAAGCTTTCTGTAATTATGTATGGAATATTGAAATTGCATTGAGTCGTGGTTATGGATTTAATGCAGCGCATACGTATTCATACTCAATGATTGCACTTCAAGAAATGAATCTTGCAAGATTCTATCCAATCATATTCTGGAATACCGCAAACTTAATTGTAGATAGCGGCGGTATTCAGACAGTTGAATATGATGAGGATGGAGAAGCATCGTTGGTTATTGAAGCAGAAGCTGATGCAGATGAAGAAGAGGAAGAAGAAGAAGAAGAATTAGAAGAGTGGGAAGAAGAAAACGAGGTGACTGAGGGTGAAAAGGAAGATAAGAAAAAAAGTAAGTCTAAAACAGTAGACTACGGTAAAGTCGCAACGGCAATAGGAAGATTCGGAAATTATGGAATCAAGGTTTCGCCGCCCGACATTAACAACTCCTCCTACACATTTACCCCAGTAGTCGAGCGAAATGAAATTCTCTATGGTTTACGTGGTATCACCAGGTTATCAACAACAACCATTAAAGATATCATTGAAGGGCGACCCTTCACATCACTCGAAGATTTCCTCGAACGAGTTAAAGTAAATAAGATACAAATGTCAAATCTTATTAAATGTGGAGCATTTGATAGTCTAATGGCTCTTCCGAGAGAAACAATTATGGAAGAATATATTAACATGATTGCAGATAGAAAGCAAAGAGTAACTTTGCAGAATATGCAAATGTTAATTAACTATAATTTAGTGCCAGAAGAACTAGCATTTTGTAAGAAAGTATTCTTATTTAATAAGTTCTTAAAGCAACAAAAGAAAGTTGAGTATTATGAACTCAATAATGCGGCAATAGATTTTATTGCAAATAACTTTAGCGCCGATTGGCTGGTTAATGGCAGATTGATCTCAACTACAGTTTGGGATAATTTGTATCAGCGGGCAATGGATCCAATGCGTAATTATATTAAAGCACACAAGGATGAACTTTTAGGCGCGTTAAATTATTGTTTATATAGAGAAATGTATGATAAGTATGCAACAGGTTCAATCTCACATTGGGAAATGGAAGCAGTAAGTTTCTATAGTCATCCACATGAACTAACCGAATCTCAATATTTATATAATGATTTCTTTAAGTTACCAGAAGAACCAGAAGTTGATTATAGCTTTATTGGTAAAGATGGTAATGAAGTTAGGGTTTATGCATTAAAGAAAATTATTGGTACAGTAATTGATAAGAGCAAGATGAAAAATACAGTAACATTATTAACACCAACAGGTGTTGTTAATGTGAAAATTTATAAGAATCAGTATGCCGGTTATGATAAGCAGTTATCTGAACGTGGTGCGGATGGTAAGAAACACGTTAAGGAAAAGAGTTGGTTCTCGCGCGGTACTTTGTTGATGATTCAAGGTATTCGTAGAGGACAAGATTTTATACCAAAGAAACGTAAAGATAGTGCTTTCCCAATTATCTCTAAGATAATAGAAATACATAATGATGGAACTTTAGAGTTCCAGACAGAGCGTGCAGCGATTGTAGAATGATAGGTTTAGTAGACTTACAACTATAGCAATGGGATAAACCCACGCTCTGTCCTCCTAACTTAGAGATAATGAAACTTGCTACTTATTATCAATCAGAAGAAAATAGGTTTTGTCGCCTTATTAATCTCAATGAAACAGAATTCGGTGGCTATGAAAAGATATATGTTTTTAGTGAATCTAAAAACCATGTTACTGTACCAGAAGCATTAAGACGCGCGCCGAATGTAGTATATGGCGGCACCGCTTTTACAAACGGAAGATATGTTCCGTTTGAAAATAAATTAATTGATTGTATGATTGCTCGACCGCGAATTTATACACAATTTTTAAAAGATAAAATGGCAGCTGGGCTAGATAGTAAAGAAATAGGACGTTTACTTGATAATTCCTATTATAGGTGGAAAGCGGGAGATATGATTCTCCCACTTCCCGCCATTCAAAAACGGCGCAGAATTTATATCTATGATATGGACTTCTTTCAAGAAGGTTGGCGCGATATTATAGATAGAATACTTGACCGTAAACCATCATCAATCAATTTTATACATCCAGCACATTATAGGAAAATAACAGATTTCCTTGAAGTGCGCGAAAACTCGTTAATAGCTAAAGGTAATGACGCATTTCTCGATCTAAAGATTCCATTAAAAGAAACGCCAGTTTTAATGAATCATTATAAAAATCGGCTATTAGCCGTAATAAATCCGAGTTCCCAAGTGTATTTATCACTTGGTGGCTCTTTTCATTACCAAAGCGATTATATAAAAGACATAATTTATAAGTTAAACTTATTATATGTCTTTTGGAGTTGTAACATCCCATTAAAGATTAAGTATGAAGAACCCGCTTGGGGATGTTATGACCCAATACCAGATTTATCAAAATTAATATCTACTTGGACGCAAGGCGATACATGTAATTATAAAAGTATTACAGAGAGAATACCAAAAGATAAACGAATGACTGAAGTCCGCCCTGAGCGCGAGCAGCTTAGAACAATAATAGATAGGTATCCTGGCTCTGAGACTTTATTTCGCCAAACCACAGAAATGATTAAAAAAGGAGGTCTTTGGAGATATGGATATTAATAATATTGGTGTGAGATACAAAGAACTCAGCGCGGAATTAAAAAGCGTTGTGGCAAAAATGGAACGCACAGATAGAGTATTCGCTATCCGAGACGAAATTAAAGATTTACAAAAATTATGCCCGCATAATAATGGGAGCTTCGACTTCTCTGATGCCGATGAATGTCCTTACTGCGGCAAGAGATTTAGGAAGTGATTATATGACAGAAATATATACCTTACCGACTTGTCCAATTTGTGAAATGGTAAAGAAAAAATTAAATGCAAAAGAAATTCCATATGTAGAGCGCCCATTAGAAGAACTTCCAAATTTTCTTGATGTAGACAGGGCACCAGTAATGGCAATAGATGATAGCGAACATCCTGGCTATCCAATCTATCTGCTATCACCTATGGAAATAAACGAATGGATTGAGGCGGTGTAATTATGGAGATTAGAGTTAGATTAAATAAGAACTTTTAGACAGCGTATAACCGTATGAGTGAAAAGTACGGTGAAGAAATGGCGTATTTGAATGGATTCGGAGATAAGCAATTATCATATACAGACTTTATTGATAATTTCATTGATAAAGATACTGTTGCGGATGCCTCAGTAGATGGTAATTCAAATGTGGGCAATAAAGATATGCGTACGCTAATGAATGAAATGCCAAAACCACATCGTAAGCTACTTGCTTATAATAAAATCTTTTATGAAATTAATAAAAGATATGGATTTAAAGCTGCAAATGAATGGCTAGAGAAAGAATGGACTAAGGCACTTTACATGCACGATGCTGACACAAGCACCTACATTCATTATTGCTTTGCTTATGATTTAAAGGATGTTGCAGAGAGAGGATTATTCTTTCTCAATAACTTTAATGCAGAGCCGCCACGCCATTTAAGTACATTTGTTGACTTTGTTAAAGAGTATATTAGTTTCGCGGCGAATCGTAGTTCTGGCGCAGTTGGTCTACCAAATCTTATTCCTTATATGTACTATTTCTGGAAGAGAGATTGCGAAAATGGTTATGCAACCAAAGATCCTGACTATTATGCACGCCAGCAGATTCAACGTTTTGTTTACGCAGTAAATCAACCTTATGTTCGTGATGGCATGCAATCTGCTTTCACAAACTGCTCTGTATTTGATATGAAGTATCTTGAGGCACTATTTGCAGGAAGCACTTTCCCGGATGGTTCCTTTATGATTGATGATTTGAAGCAGATTCAAGAATTCCAAAAGGTGTTCATGGAAACAATTGCAGAAATTCGTCAGCATAACATGTTTACTTTCCCAGTTCTAACTATCTCTCTATTAAGAAAAGATGGTAAGTTTGCTGATGAAGAGTTTGCGCGCTGGGGTATTGAACATAACAGAATTTGGAGTGACTCAAACCTATTTATTGATGATAGTGTAAACTCTCTAAGTAACTGCTGCCGCCTAAAGAGTAATATTGAAGATCTTGGATATTTCAATAGTATTGGTGGTACGGCATTAAAGGTTGGTTCTGTTAAAGTATCTACTATAAACTTGGCGCGATTAGCGCTTGAATATCCAGGCGAAGAAGATGAATATCTCGTTGCCTTAAAGGAATTGGTAGAGCTGGATTGTAAAGCATTAGATTGCGTGCGTCATATTATTGAACGCAATGTAGAGAAAGGATTATTACCAAACTTCTCTAAAGGAATTGTAGATTTTGAGCATTTATATAATACAGTAGGTATAATTGGTATCTATGAAACAATGAAAACTTTTGGATATACAAGAGTTGATGAATTAGGAAATACTTATTATACGCCCGAAGCAGATGCTTTCGGCAAGAGAATCTTTGAAATGATTCATGCTGTTAAAGATGGTTTCGCCGCTGATAAAGATTATAAGATTAATATTGAGCAAATTCCAGGTGAATCGGCAGCCGCGAAGATGCAACTAGCAGACGAGTTTTTCTTCCCTGACACAGTTGTTAAAGATTTGCCGCTATATGGCAATCAATTCATTCCTCTTGGAATCAAGACAACTATGGTAGAACGTATTCGTATTGCATCTCTATTTGATAGCTATTGTAATGGAGGTAGTATCGCTCACTTAAATATTGATGCACCATTTGATAGCTTTGATAAAGCTTGGAACGCAGTAAATTATATTGCAGACCAAGGTCTAACATATTTCGCCTTCAATACAAAAATTCAAGCATGCGCCCATAACCATGCGTTCTATGGAACAAAATGTCCTGTTTGCGGCGGTGATGTTGCTACTGAATATACACGTATTGTTGGTTTCTATACACCTATTAAGAGTTGGAGCAAAGAAAGGAAAGCTGAATTTAAAATGCGGCAATGGGAGCATATATGATAAATAATTGTAGAATATGTGATGAACTAGAAAAAGGTGATACAATTTATATGTCAAATAATTGGGATGGCGGCGTTGGATATGATTATATTAGAGATATTCAATACTGCCCTCTTTGTGGAAAACCATTATTAACCTATGAAGAAAAAAGAAAAATATGGCGGGAAGAACATAATGGAAATAAAACGGATATATGATTTACTTAATATAGAACGTGAGTGCGTAATGCGCAGCAATCAATGTAATAGGGATTGTGCCAATTGTGATTTAGTTCAAGATGAATCTGAACTAATCTTGATGTACAATATTCTTATTACAATGATTGGTAGCCTTATGCCTCAATGGAAAACATTGGAGATAAATAAAGATGCGAGTAAAGGGGATAATTGATTATGATTGCACTAATTACAAAGAACCTTGCCTTACCATAGAATTTCCCTATTGTGATTTTAAGTGTGATAAACTGAATGGATGCCAAGTATGCCAGAATAGCGCACTCGCGCGAGAACGAGATATAGAAGTTAGTGGTGAATACATATGGCGTCTATATGAGCAAAATCCTCTTACAAAAGCTTTCTGTTTTCAAGGTCTTGAACCATTTGATAGCTATATGGATTTAATTGAGTTAGTCGCTTTTATTCGTATATATAAGAATTGCAGTGACCCAATAGTTATCTATACTGGTTATAATAAAGGTGAAGACGAAATTACAGAACGCTCATTACGTAAGTATGATAATATCATAATAAAATGGGGACGTTTTATAATGGGGCAAGAACCTCATTATGATGAGGTATTAGGAGTGAATTTGGCTAGTGACAATCAATGGGGTGAATATCTTGAATAATTATACTATATATCAACATATTTCTCCAAGCGGAAAAAGTTACTTTGGATTTGCCGGTGGATATTTATGGAAATACAATTAAATCAATATGCGGAGTGGATACAATGAAAATTCATGTTGTAGATGATAAAGAGCATGTAGCGGTTATTCGCGCAGCTTTAAGAGAAAATGAAAACTATTGTCCTTGCGTTAAGAATAGTAAGGGACAGATTAAGTATTTATGCCCATGTGAAGATTTTAGAGAAAAAACGCCAGTAGGACAAAAATGCCATTGCGGATTATATATTAAGGACGAACAATAAAAAGTTCGTCCTCTTTTCTTGTTAATACTTGACTTTTTTTAAAATTTCTGTTATAATAAAGTAAGAAGAAAAATAGTGGTGATTTTATGATATATGCT
>Ga0310786_10005920_pt1 | contig 16435 bp, 14 predicted proteins | sample AusTroGonzalo_MG_FD_203881 | JGI IMG/M metagenome (GOLD analysis project Ga0310786, IMG submission 203881) | Bovine rumen microbial communities from tropical cattle in Woodstock, Queensland, Australia - Gonzalo_03 (v2) (version 2) | ecosystem: Host-associated > Mammals > Digestive system >... | reverse complement strand
ACCAACCATGGCCGGTGTGCTGGCATTATAATGCGGTGCGCGAAAAGGTCTGCTGGTAATCAGTTGACCATCTTTTAATAAGCCTGCCACCGAATGAATTTTGCTGAGTTCCAACATTTCTGGAGCAGTCAATGGTGGTAAAATTGTAGGAAGCCGAGCCGCTAGCATAGATTTTCCAGATCCTGGTGGACCAATCATTAACATATTGTGGCCGCCAACTGCGGCAATTTCTAAGGCTCGCTTTGCCCGCTCCTGACCTTTGATATCTTTCATGTCTATGGAGAAAGTATTGAGGGGTTTTTCAGGAAGAGGTGTTGGTTCTGCCAGAATTTGTTGCCCTTTTAAATGGTTCATCAAATCAAGCAAGTTTTTAGGCGCTAAAATGAGACGATTCCCGGACCATAAAGCCTCCGGTCCTTGTTCAAACGGACAAACAAATCCCATATCGGCTCCTGTGGCAGCCATGCTGGCTGGCAAAATGCCGGAAACGGGGCGGATGGTACCGTCTAATCCTAATTCTCCCAGCATTAAATAATTGAAAATGGTTTCTGGTTCCAAAATTCCCATAGCCCCCATTAAAGCAACGGCAATGGGTAAATCATAATGTGTTCCTTCTTTAACAACATCTGCAGGCGCCATATTGACGGTAATGTGATTTGCCGGCAAAGAGAGGCCAATAGCGTGTAAGGCAGCCCGAACGCGTTCACGACTTTCGGCAATGGCCTTATCCCCTAAGCCGACGATGGTAAAACTTGGCAAACCCTTGGTGATTTGAACTTCTATGCTGATCTTTAAAACATCAATACCTGCAAAAGCCACAGAGTGAGTACAAGAAATCATAAATAATCCTCTCTTATGCCTCGGTATTATACTCAAAAAATGGTTTTTTAACAAGTTTTTTTTAAGGCAAAAAGGCGGAATAATTTGCTTTTTGTGTCAAATATGGTTATAATGAAAAACAAAAAAGGAGTAGTTATGAGTGAGTATGTTTTAAGTAAGCGTTTTTTGCCATTATTGTGGTCTCATTTCTTGTCTGCAGTAAATGATTCTTTTGTTCGGACATTATTTATCTTTTTTATAACTTATCAATTGGTTATTGCAACGCCGTTTGTTGTTATTCCAGCGGCGATTTTCTTTGCTTTAGCCTTTTGTATAGGAAGTACCTTTGCAGGTAGTTGGGCGGATAGAATTTCAAAAAAATATTTCCTGTTGGCGGCGCGTTTTGCTGAAGTTGTTGTGGCCGGAATTGCATGGGCTGCGTTTGGTTTATCATCAGTTTCATTGTTTTTGGTTGTGGCAGCCTTAATGGGATTTTTGGCGGCCTGTATTCGTGTGGCCAATTATTCTTTGATTCCTGATTTGGTATCAGAAAAAAAATGGGTGCATGCAAATGCTTGGATTAAAAGTGCAACTGTGTTAGGGGCGGCAGCCGCTGCCATAGGTTTGTCTGTCGTTTTAAAGGAAGATGTGACACCAAATGGTGTTTGTTTTTCATTTTTATTGTTGGCGATATTGAGCCTTGGGGTGACATGGTTATTACCCAATCAAAAGGCTTCGGATGCTGCGGCGCCCGCGGTAAAAAATCCTTTGGATGTGTTTAACCAATTAAGTCAATCTTTGCGGTTTCAATATGACAAGTGGGCCTATATTGTTGGAATTGCGTGGTTTTGGGTTATTGGTATTTTGGTGTTAATGTTGTCTGGCGAATATGGCCAGGTTATTTTAAAAGCGCGTTGGTCCGTTGTTGCCTTTTTATCGGCAGGTGTTTTCCCAGCAGGGTATTTGATCGGATCATATTTAAGTGTTTGGTTTTCTAAGCGCAAACCTTTGGGAGCACAGGTTGTTATTATAGGGGCTTTAATTTCATTGGCATTATTTGATTTTGCTTTTGCAACGCGGGCTTTATCAAACATTCAGGTGGATAAAGCAATTACTGTCTTTAAACTATTGACAAAGCATGGGCGTTATTGGCGCGTTATCGCGGATGTATTTGCCTTTGGCATTTTGTTTGCTATGTACAGCATTCCGTTCTATACGCTTTTGCAAAAACATACGAATAAGAAAGAGATGGGGCGCATGATGTCGTTCAGTGGCTTGATCAATGCTGTGACGGTGTCTGGGGCTTTATTAGTCGTTTTAAGTTTGCGTTTATTGGGTGTCAGCTTAGTCGGTATTGTATTTGTGTTTGCGGTGGCTAATTTGCTGGTCACAGTGTACATGGTGCGGTTGTTGCCGGTATCCGAACGGCGTAAATTGGTGCGCAAAGTTTTATCCAAATTGTTTGATGTTAAATTGGAGGGATTAGCCAATTTAGAAAAAGCCGGAAAACGGGCTTTGATTGTGACGAATCATACTTCATTTATGGATGTGTTATTGATTTCTGCATTTATTGAAAAGCCAATTGTTTTCACAATTAGTGAACAAAAAATGAGTCGATTGATTTTGAAATTCATGACATCTTTGGTGGAAGTAAAGCCATTGGATGCACGATCGCCTTTGGCGGTTAAAACGATGGTGGAAGAGTTGCGCCAAAATAAATTATGTATGATCTTCCCACAGGGTTTGGTCGAAGGTGGTAATAGTCGTATGAAAATTTATGAAGGTGCTGCTATGATGGCTATGTTGGGAGATGCCCCCATTTTGCCGATTAAAATCACGGGGGCTTGTTATACCTTTTTCTCTCGTGTTATCGGACGCCGTTGTGAACGCAGATGGTTTCCAAAAATTTCATTGGATATTTTGCCGCCAGTTTCTTTTGAATATCCGGAGGATATGCCAAGCCGAGAAAAGCGTGAAAAATCTTCATCCAAATTGTATGATATTATCACGAAGATGGCTTTTGAATCATATGATTTGAATCGAACGACACTTGAAGCGGTAGCAGATTGTATGAAAATGCGGGGTCGTCTTTTCCCAATTTTAGAAGATACGGCACGCCAACCTGTTAAGTTCATGGCGATGTTTTTAAAGGCGTTTGTGCTAGGGCGATTGATTCGAAAAGCCGCCCCTACTGATAAAATTATGGGAATTATGGTGCCGACCTCAAACACTTGTGCTTTGACGGTTATGGGCCTGCATGCAATGGGTAAAATTCCTGCGATGATTAACTTTACTAGCGGCATTAAAGCCGTTGTTGCAACTTGTAAAACCGTTGGAATTGAAACGGTTATTACCGCCCATAAGGTTGTGACTTTGGCAAAATTGGAACCTGTTGTAGAAGGTTTGGAAAAAGCCGGTGTTCGTATTTTGTATTTAGAGGATTTAAAACCGACTTTGCGGACATGGGACAAAGTGATGGGATTGTGGGGTGCCATTGCTCCTAAGCGTGTGTATCGCAAAACAAAAAATGCATTTCATATTACACCAGATGATCCGGCGGTTGTTTTGTTTACTTCTGGATCAGAAGGGTTACCAAAAGCAGTGTTTTTAACACATAGAAATATCTTGTCAAACTGTCTGCAAGTATGGTCTCGTTTTGATGTAGATAAACGGGATGTGTTATTAAACTGTTTGCCGATGTTCCATTCTTTTGGGTTGACAATCGGTATGTTTTTGCCGCTTTTGTATGGATTAAAAACATTTCTGTATCCAACTCCTTTGCACTACCGAATTATTCCGGAAATTGCGGCCGGATGTAAGGCAACAATTTTCTTTTCAACAGACACTTTCTTGTCTGGCTATGCGCGTTGTGCAAATCCGTATGATTTTAATACTTTGCGCATTGTGGCGGGTGGTGCCGAAAAGATTAAAGATGAAACACGCAAAGTATGGCAGGAAAAGTTTGGTGTCCGCTTGTTCGAAGGTTATGGGGCAACCGAATGTTCACCAATTATTTCTGTTAATACTTTCTTACATCAAAAAAATGGCTCTGTGGGCCGGTTGGTACCAGGCATTGAATATAAACTGGTTCCTGTTGATGGTATTAAAGAGGGTGGAGAGTTGTGGTTAAAAGGTCCAAATGTGATGCAAGGTTATATGCGCCACAGTGATCCATTGAAATTGGATCCTCCCAAAGACGGTTGGTATGATACCGGTGATATTGTGGATGTAGATGAAGATGGTTTTATCTTTATCAAAGGGCGTTGCAAACGCTTTGCCAAAATTGGTGGCGAGATGGTATCGCTGTTGGCCGTGGAGCAGGTTATCGCTAAAGAGTTCCCGGATGTTATCAGTGGGGCTGTCAATATCCCCGATGATAAAAAAGGTGAGCAAATCGTATTGATTACCACCGGTAAAGATATCACAAAAGAGCGGCTAATAGAGTTGTTTAAGCGCGTGGGAATGACGGAGTTAGGGCTTCCTTCTCGTATTATTACGACAAAAGAACCACCGTTGTTGGGCACAGGTAAATTCGATTATGTCACGGCCAAAGAAATGGCGTTGGCAGAGGCCAATAAAGGATAAACTTAAGCCTTTATTTTCGTTTCTTTTTCCTTGTGGAAAATTGGATCTTTTTGCTTACAGGTTTGAAGATAAGACTGCCTGTTTCGGGCGTACATTCTACCAATAATACTTTGATAGAATCGCCCATTTGATAGGTTTTACCACTACCACGCCCAACTAAACTTTGGGCCTCGTCATCATATTCATAATAATCACCGGCCATCAAGCGGAAGGGAATAAAACCGTCTGCGCCATAATCATCAATAGCAACAAACAAACCAAAGGCTGTGACGCTGGCAATTCGTCCGGTAAAGGCTTCTCCTTCATGACCAACCAAAAATGAAGCAGTATAACGATCCACAGCATCCATTTCAGCGGCAGCAGATTGGCGCTCCGTCGCAGAAATATGTTCGGCGATATTTTCAAAAGTACCGGCTTCTTCATTGGTCAAAGCCCCTGCACCCAAATTTAAAGCCTTAATGAGTGCCCGGTGGACCAATATATCAGCATAGCGCCGGATTGGTGAAGTAAAATGCGCATAATGTGATAAAGCCAAGCCGAAGTGCCCGATATTTTCTGGGGAATACTGTGCTTGTGATTGACTTCTCAACACAAATTCATTGATGGCATAATCTTGTTTTGTGCCGTCAGCCTTTGTCAAAATAGCATTAAAATCTTTTGGGGATGCATCCTCGCCAACGGCCTTATAATGTAGGCTTTTTAAAAAAGCATTTAATCGTTCACGCTTTTCGTCAGAGGGACGATCATGAACACGATACATTGTGGGGACACCAGCCTGTTCCAAAGTTTCTGCTGCGGCGACATTCGCCAAAATCATCAACTCTTCAATCAATTTCATACTGTCTAACGATTCACGCAAGTGAATTGCTTTGACACGACCTTTGCTATCTAAAATGACTTGGCGTTCTGGTACATTCAATTCTAAAACCCCACGATTAGTGCGTAATTTTGCCAACACGCGGTAGACCTTGTGCAATGTTTCAATTTCTTTTTCCATGCCCACAATGGGCGTTTTGCCATCCAATGCTACTTGAACTTCTGGATAAGTCAAGCGCTTGGCTGAACGAATAAGGGCTCGGCGGAAAGTATGGCGTTTTTTCTTACCTTGCTTGTTTAACCACACTTCGCATACCATTGCGGCACGAGCTTCGTTTGGATTGAGTGAGCAAACGCCATTAGACAATTCAAACGGAAGCATGGGTAAAACTCTGTCTGGAAAGTAGGTGCTGTTGCCTCGTAAACGCGCGTCCATATCCAAAGCAGAGCCTGGGCGTACATACCATGCAACGTCCGCTATAGCAACCATTACATGAAAACCTTCTGATGTTTCTTCCGCCCACACAGCATCATCAAAATCGCGTGCGTCTGCACCATCTATGGTGACGAAGGGAATGGAACGCAAATCTTCATGTGTTTTATCAATAGGTGGAACAGTTAAATGTTTTGCTTGTTTTTCGGCTACTTCGGTAAAAGCAACAGGCAGATTATGTTGATAAATAGCGATTAAGGTCGGGGCAAAACTTTCCGAAAAATTACCTATTTTTTTGATAAAAGTTGCACTGGGATTACGATCGCGTACCATTGGAATATCCGCGACAATAATGTCTTTGTTTTGTAATTTAACGGACGGAGGAATTCGTACTAATTCAAAATCACGAGATAAACGACGATCCACGGAATGTACATAACCATTTTCATAAATGCCGACCATGTGATTTTCACCAGCGGTCATTCGACGCAAAGTTGTTCCTTCATATAGGCGATTCCCAATAGGTTTAACCGACACCTGTACCACATCGCCTACACCCGCAGGAGGGGTTAATTTGTCCGCTGTGATAGTGATTTGTGGCATAGGCCTATCGGCAGGCCATTCCAAAGGTCTGGCCAATAAATCACCCATAGAATCTAATCCCGTAATTTCCACTACCACACGTTCGGGTAGGGTGTCTGTTAAGCCAATTTTGCGCCCACCAGAGCCGCCTTGAATTTCATTTTTTTCTTTTAGGTCTTTTAAAATTTTTTTCAGGTGGATTCGGTCATTTCCTTTGATATGAAAAGCGCGAGCTACATCCCGTTTAGTGGTAGGTGTAGATTGAGCCTTCAGGTACTCTAACACTTCTTCCATTGTGGGAAGTGTTTTAGAAGCAGTGTTCTTTTTTTCTTTTTTTGCCATACAGATATCCTACAGCCTTTGGCTCGGTTTCGCAAGCAGAAAATTCCCTAGCAAAACGCCTTCTTATTACAAAGAACAGACCTGGCCTAATTTATTGTTTTGTCTTTACTCTGATTAAAATTCAGGCTCAGGTTCCGGTTCTGGTTCAGGTTCCGGTTCACCAACACATAAGGCAAAACTATTCGAACGATAGGCTCTTGAAAGATAGCTTGCTCGGGCTGCGTATGGATCCATAATATAGGTATGTTGAAGATTTTCTGGATCATCATTTGCGTAAACAGACCCCGTCCAAACGAACCAATCGCCACCAGTTCCAATTACTGAAACAATTTTGTTCAATCTCGGACTAATACTTCTTGTATCTCCTGCTGTGTAGGGCCGCCAATTCGGATTGCATTCCCATCCTATTCTGCAACAATACTCCCGAGATCCCATCCCTTCAGTTACCATTGTCTCGGTACCGTATTGATAACATTCAAAATCTTCAATGGTTATCATACGCATTCCTTGCGCTTTGCACCAATTGTTTGCGCTCCACCAAGACATATAATCATGACTCATCCTAATTATTCCAAGTCCCGGTATTTCTGCTTCTGTGTATGGAACATTTGTCCCTCCAACGGTTGAAGAAACTAACTCACACGTTCCTGTGGTTGGATAGGCCAATTCTTCATCATCAGATCCCACCATAAGGGCATCAAGTTTACAATATTCATCTTCTGCGCAATCATCGTTACTGGCGCAACCTTCTACCATGTGCTGGCAAGGATTGTCCATGTAGGATAAATATGTACATCCGTTTTGACAAATGGTACAGGTCTCGTCTCGAGTGCTTGGTAAAAGGCCCAAAGGACATGATTCTGGATCGCGCTCACAGATACTTGTTTCCGCTGCACGGCGAAGTTTGCCATCAGCACTGCTGCGTACGGCAGTATAAACGGATCTGCGGGTATAACCTGGTTCACAGGCTACAAGACATTCCCCTTCATATCTTTCATATCCAGGAGCGCAGTTTTTACAATCTTTACCTGTATAACCGGGCATACATTGACAATTTCCGAATACATTACAGATAGCGTTGTTGCCAACGGCTTTTCCTTTACAGAATGCCGCGGTACCCATATTGTATCTGTACCACCAATCCACTTGGGCAATTCTTGGATCAATGGCATAAGCATGGGTGATTTTACCACTGCTATCATTGCTGTACACATCCATAGTCCACAATCTGGCCCCAGCGCTACCAAATGTTTCTTCAATTTCATCCCAATTTCCGCTTTGGCAACTGCCTTTTTCACAAGAACTAAACGGATTGCCTGCTTCTTGCGTATCAAAGCCAATATCAGCCAATTCGGCCAATTCCAAACCTTGGGCTTTACACCAGTTCTGGGCTGCCCACCAACTCATGTTGGTTGCACTTTGGAGGAATCCATAGCCATTATAGATGTATGTAATACCGTCACCGATAGGCAAACATGATCCAACATTGGGACGAGCATCTCCTTTGTTTTTAACAGATGTCGTAATATTGCAATATTCGCCGGCCTCACAATCTTGATTCGCTGTGCAAGGTTTGGCGTTCGGGTCACAGATAGCATTGTCGTCTCCGTCTGTTTCCCACGCAACACACTTGCTGTTGTTGTTACAGCAACGACAATTTCCGCCGCAGGCTCCATCCATTTCATTGTCTGGACATGGATCTTCTAAATACGGAATAAAGACATTTCTAGTCCCGTCTTCATTAGGAGCACATACGGTACATGATCCATCAATGTCATGTAAGATGCCATCTGGACACGAATCAACGCATATATTTTGCCAACGATCTTGCCCTGATGGACAAGGCTGATCATAGTGCACACCAATAGAATCGACGCCGGTTCCTTTATAGATAGATGATTTACGACTTTTACCATTGCCGCCACAAGAAAAGGCCGACAGGCTAACAAGGCATACAACCATTACAGCAAGGGCTATGCCGGCTTTTAATCGCAGTTTATACTTTCTTGGTTGTTTTGCAACCTTTGTTGTTGTTTTGTGCTTTGAATTTTGTTTTACTTTGCGCATAGCATACCCCCTATTTTAATGATTTCATCTCTATTATTACATTTCTTTCAATATATTGTCAAGAAAAAATTATTCATAAAAAAGCGGCGCCAAAAGGCACCGCTTTGTTGAGGTTTTGGGATTTTAATACATGCCACCCATACCGCCGGGCATTCCTCCCATTTCGGCACTATGATTGCAACTGCATTTTTCCTCGGGTTTGTCAGCAACCATAGCCTCGGTTGTAATCAATAGTCCGCCCACAGAACTTGCGCCTTCTAATGCAATGCGTACAACTTTTGTTGGGTCAATAATGCCAGACTTCATCATGTCGGTGTATTTCCCTTCGCGAGCATCGTAACCTTGCGTCAAATCATATTTTTCCAATAATTTGCCAACAATGACTGCACCATCAACCGCCGCATTTTCAGCAATTTGACGAACAGGAGCCTGCAAGGTTTTGCGGATGATATCAATGCCGACGCGTTGATCATCATTAGCAGGTTTTAAACCATCCAAAGCCTTAGTAGCATAAAGCAATGCAACGCCGCCACCTGGCACAATGCCTTCTTTAACGGCAGCGCGAGTAGCATGCAGAGCATCATCTACGCGGTCTTTCTTTTCTTTAACCTCGACTTCGGAAGCTCCGCCGACTTTAATGACGGCAACGCCGCCGGACAATTTGCCCAAGCGTTCTTCCAATTTCTCACGATCATAGTCGCTAGATGCAGATTCAATTTGTGTGCGGATTTGAGCACAACGAGCATCAATATCGGCTTTATCGCCTGCGCCATCAACGATGGTTGTGTCATCTTTTGTAATGGTGACAGATTTTGCTGTTCCCAACATTTCCAAACGGACATCTTCCAATTTCATACCCAAATCGGCCGAAATAACCTGACCTTTTGTTAAGATGGCAATGTCTTCCAACATGGCCTTGCGGCGATCACCGAATCCTGGTGCTTTAACGGCTGCAACCTTTAATCCGCCACGAAGTTTATTCACCACTAATGTGGCCAATGCTTCTCCTTCAATATCTTCCGCGATAATCAAAAGCGGACGGCCAGATTGTACGACAGCTTCCAAAACAGGAAGTAGGGCCTGCAAATTATTCAGTTTGGATTCATTAATCAAGATATAAGGATTATCCAATTCTGCAATCATCTTTTCAGCATTTGTCACAAAGTATGGGGACAAATAACCGCGATCGAATTGCATACCTTCTACGACCTCTAATTCTGTTTCCATGCCTTTGGCATCTTCAACGGTAATCACGCCATCTTTGCCAACTTTTTCAATAGCCTCTGCAATGTAATCACCGATAGAGGAATCTCCATTGGCGGAAATTGTACCAACTTGTGCAATTTCTTCATTTGTGGAAATTTCCTTGGAACGCTTTTTCAAATCTTCTATGACGGCTTCTGTGGCCATATCAATACCGCGTTTTAAATCCATCGGGTTCATGCCGGCAGCCACCGCCTTAGATCCTTCACGAATAATCGTTTGTGCCAACAATGTTGCCGTTGTAGTTCCATCACCGGCAATTTCATTGGAACGACTGGCCACTTCACGGACCATTTGTGCACCCATATTCTCAAACTTGTCAGCCAATTCAATTTCTTTCGCAACGGATACACCATCTTTTGTAATGCGTGGAGCCCCATAGGCCTTGCCAAGTACCACATTGCGTCCTTTTGGACCTAGGGTTACTTTTACCGTATTAGCCAACAAATCCACGCCACGCAACATTTTTTCACGAGCGTCTGTGCCAAATTTAATTTCTTTTGCACTCATCTTCATTACTCCTTATTCTAAAACGCCAAAGACTTCGGATTCTTTCATAATGACCAAGTCTTCTCCTTCAATTTTAACTTCTGTTCCTGACCATTTACCAAAAAGCACACGATCTCCAACCTTTAAAGTCATGGGAATTTCGTGCCCCGCTTCATCACGGCCTCCAGGACCAATTGACACCACAATTCCTTGTGAAGGTTTTTCCTTCGCTGTGTCCGGAATGATAATGCCACCGGCAGTTTTATTTTCTTCTTCAACGCGCTTGATAACAACGCGATCCAACAATGGTTTTAATTTCATTTTTTATGCTCCTTTTTGATAGCATAAAGTATATAGTATTTTAGGGTAAAAAGTCAAGAGAAATTAGAACAATTTTACCAAGAAAAAAGTACCAATTAGCAGAATAAAAAACAAAATACTGAGCCAACTGAGATTTTTTTCTATGAAGCGCCGCATGGGTTCGCCCCATTTATATAAAGCGCCTGCAACCAAGAAAAAACGAATGCCACGCCCTATGATGGATATGCCCATAAACAAGGCAAAATTCATTTGCATGACCCCACTGGCAATGGTGACTAATTTGTACGGAAAAGGTGTAATTCCTGCCCCAAGAACAATCCACGCACCATAGTGAATATATGCTTGTTTAACCGTTTCAAATTCTTCCATCCATCCAAAATAATTTAAAAATGGAACAGCAAACACATCGTACAGCCCGCAACCTATGATATAGCCGAAAGCCCCGCCGATGACGCTAAACAAGGTGCATAAAAAGGCGATGCGAAATGCTTTGTCACGTTGTTTTAAAACGAGGGGAATCATCAAAACATCCGGAGGAATCGGGAAAAAAGAACTTTCTGCAAATGAAAGAGCACAAAGTGCCGCAATGGCTCCTTTGCCTGCCATTAGATGCATGGACCAATTATACAAAGATTTGACGCATTTTGACCACATAAGTAATTCCCATTTGACAAAATCAAAAAAATGATATTCAATATAACTGTTATCTTATTTTATATTGAAAGGAAATGCAATGAAAAAGATATTGTGTGTTATTTGTATGGCGACAGCATTGTTAGGCTTGACCGCTTGTGGTATCGGTGATACGAATACAACTTATGATCGGGCTCAAATTGGTCGTCAAGGACGGACTTCTACCGGTCGTATTATCTCTATGACTCAAATTGAAATCGCAGGAACTAATTCCGCTGGTGGTCTTGTCGGCGCCGGTGTCGGCGGAGCCTTAGGCGGTGTTGGTGGTAGCGCTATTGGCGGAGGAAAAGGTAGTACATTGATGGCTATCGGTGGTGCTGCTATTGGTGCTTTAGCCGGTGCTGCTATTGGTAGTGCAACAGAACAGGCTGCGACAAAAGATACTGCATATGAATTTTTGGTTCAAAGAAGCGGATCTGATAAGGTTGTGTCTGTGGTTCAAACAAATGAATTGGGTTTGAAGCCGGGCGACAATGTTGTTTTGGTCGAAATTGATGGAACAACCAGAATTCGTTCTAAGTATTAAGGAGAAGATTATGAAGAAATTTTTATTCATTATGTGCGTTGTTTCTGTATTTGTGGCAACTGCGTGTTCATATCATGGCAAGCAACCAGTGGATGATACTTATTACAAACGCACGCAAAGTGTTGGTTGGCCTCAAGAGGCAAAATAAACCTAAAAAAACTTTTGAATCCCCAAGAAATTGGGGATTTTTTATGTTCACAAAAAAGATAATTTTTCAGTGAGAAAGTGCTTGCTTTTTTAAAAAAGTTAATATATGGTTAAAAAAGAAAAGGAGATTTTATGCGAATCCTACTCATTGAAGATGATAAAGCGATGAACTTAAATGTCACAACGCTTTTAAAACATGCGGGGATGTTTGTTGAATCCGCTATGTTAGCAAAAGACGGTTTGGAACTATTAAAAGTATACGAGTATGATTTAATAGTTTTAGATTTAATGTTGCCCGATATGACAGGTGTGGATGTGTTAAAGCAAATTCGGTCGTATGGAATTGTAACGCCGATATTGGTTTTATCTGCAATGTTGTTGCCAAACAAAAAAGTAGAATGTTTGTCTGCTGGTGCAGACGATTATTTAACGAAACCGTTCAATGCGGAAGAGTTAATTGCGCGCGTTAATGCGATTGTGCGTCGTAGCAAAGGCCATGCAGAATCGGTTGTCCGCGTGGGTAAAATGTCTATCAATTTGGATACTAAAATTGTGACGGTGGATGGAAATGTGTTGCCTTTGACTGGAAAAGAATATGCGCTGATTGAGTTGTTGGCTTTGAAAAAAGGATCAACCGTCAGCAAAGAGCAATTCTTAAATCATCTGTATGGAGGGATGGATGAACCGGAAGTCAAAATTATTGATGTGTTCTTTTGCAAGATTCGTTCGAAGATTAAGGAACTGTCCGGTGGAGAAGATTATATCACGACCGTTTGGGGGAGAGGCTATATTTTGCAAGATTTAGCAGATAAGGCTTAAAACAGATAACAAAAAAACTCCCGAAGATTTCGGGAGTTTTTTCAATTTCCTATATTACTTAATTGGTTTTTCCGTAAACTCAACATGTTTGCGTGCTTTGCGATCATACTTGCGCACCTTCATTTTTTCTGTATGAGTTTTCGGATTCTTTTTTGTGATGTAAAAATATCCTGTACCTTCAGTACTTACAAGACGAATTTCGTTTTTAACATTCTTTTTTGCCATAATTATTGCCTTTTCTAAAAATTAAAACTGAGGGTATTCTATGCTTTTTTTTCTTAAATGTCAAGAGGAATTTTTGTTTTTAAAGACTTTTTTAATCCATGAAGGAACCAGTTGGTTTAATCTTTCACGCGGAACGACAGGCTCAATCGTTTGGTAGGGGGCAAAAGAAATCAAATGCGCCAAGTCTTTTGGTAAAACATCAGGAGCGGCATGTATCAAAAAATCTTGCCATGTCTGATCACTCAACGGCGCAATTTTAGTCCGGCCGTAGACGGCAATGGCAACTTGTCGAAGAAGTTGGGAAACTTCTTTCAAGTAAAGGCGGTTATCGGTCGTTTTTTGCGCAATTTTTTTATATTGCTTGATGGCATAAATAACGGGGCGGAGTTGCCATAGATAAATAGCAAAAGCCACGAAGATAATCAAAACGACGCAAAGGGCCAATACAATCCAAAGATTGTTGCTTGGTGGCCAAAATCCTGGATCTTGTGGAATATGTAAATCGCGTAAGCCGGATAAATCAATTTTTGGATTCATGGTGCCACCCCTTGGAAACAAAAATGACTCAATTTTTTAATATAATCTTCATCTGTTTTAATGGATAAAAATCCCCATCCATATTTTTGTGCGTCCGCTTCAAGCGCATCCATTTTTTGAAACCATTCTTGGTGGTATTTTTGGCGTATTTTGTCATTATTGGCAGGAATGACTAGGTTGTCATGTCCATTGGAAAAAGGCAGACTGTCATTTGGTAAAACAGACTCTAACATATCATAAATAGAAGCCAACAGGACTGTGCTTTTTTCGGTTAAAGGTGCTAAAGCAGAGGCTGTTTCCCGTGTCCAATCGCAAAAATCTGAGAAGATAAACAGAAAAGATCCAGGCAGTAATAGTGCACTAAGTTGTCGTAACGCCGTATTAAATGAAGTTCCTTCTGTCATTGCTTTGGGATTGGAGAGGGCGTTTAAAAACGGTGTCAGCAAATCTGCTTCATTCATATTTCCTGAGGAAGAAATGCCATTATCGGTTAATACAAGATAGCCAATTTTGTCGTGTTGATGTTCGGCAATAAAGGCCATAAAGGCCGCCAATCTGCCCGCCACAACATGCTTAAAATCACCGTGAGTGGCAAAATGCATGTTGGACCGTAAATCCACCATAAAAAAGATCGTTCGTTCTTTTTCTTCAGTGTACAGTTTTGTAAAGGGTTTGCCGTATTTCGCCGTGACATGCCAATCGATTTGGCGGATATCATCGCCGGGTTGGTAGACACGAACTTCTTGAAAATCCAGTCCGTGTGATTTAAAAGGTGAATATGTACTGCCAAATCCCATTTCGGCTTTTTTCCCGGTCGCAGGCAACATAAAAATTTGGGCCTCGTGTTTAAGGGCAATCAAATCTTTTAGTAATAACTGCGTCGGATGATGGACTTTGGACATCGCACATCCTTATGGCATTGGTACCCGTTCAATAAGCATATCCAAAACGGTGTCAGGTGAAATATGTTCGGATTTGGCGTCAAAGGATAAAATAATACGGTGACGCAAAACATCATGCAACAAATCAGATACATCTGATGGCATAACGGCTTCATGTCCATTTAACCAAGCATTTGCGCGAGCACATACATCCAAAGCAATTGTTCCACGCGGACTGGCTCCATAGCGCAACAAGCGTGCAATTTCCTTATCATAGCGTTCAGGTTCGCGTGTTGCCATTATAAATTGAACAATATATTCTTCCAATTCTGGAGCCATAGGCAAACTCAAAATTTCTTGTCGTGCCGCCAAAACTTGTGCTTCTTTAATTTTTCTAAATGGCGGCGGAGTGATCTTTTTTTCTTCGTTTTGCGCTAATTTTAAAATTTTACGCTCCGATTCGATATCGGGGTGATGAATAATGACATACATTAAAAATCTGTCTAACTGCGCTTCCGGCAAATGATAAGTCCCCTCATTTTCAATAGGGTTTTGTGTGGCCATCACAGTAAAAAGTTCTGGTAACTTATAAGTCGTATTTCCTACTGTGACTTGGCGTTCCCCCATGGCTTCCAATAAAGCAGATTGTACTTTTGCGGGAGCACGGTTAATTTCATCAGCCAAAATTAAACTGTTAAAAATAGGACCGCGTTGGAAATAAAAAGATCCGTTTTCTGGACGATACACATCGCTACCCGTTACATCTGACGGTAACAAGTCCGGTGTAAATTGAATACGATGTGCCTGAGCATCGACTGCGGAAGATAAAACCTTAACCGCTTTTGTTTTTGCCAAACCTGGGGCGCCTTCGACCAACAAATGTCCGTCGCATAAAACCGCCAACAATAGACGATCCACCAAAGTTTCTTGGCCAATAATTTGGTTGTTCATATAAGTGCGTAAGGCATGAAAAGTATCTTGTAATTGTGTCATTTGATTCCTTATTGTTAAAAATTCCCTAAATCTATAAAATTAATATAACGCTTTTCGGATAAAAATCAAATAAAAAAATGTTTTTTAAAAGAAAAAACAGCCCTTAAATAAGAGCTGTTTTAAAAAAATACGAAGTAGATCTTACTTGCTTTTTTTGGACGCAGCTTTTGGTGCGGCCTTTTTTGCGGCTTTCGGAGCAGCTTTTTTAGCAGCCTTTGGCGCAACCTTTTTAGCAGCTTTTGGTGCGGCCTTTTTTACAGCTTTCGGAGCAACTTTTTTAGCTGCCTTTGGTGCTGCTTTTGCCACAACCTTTACTGCCGGTTTAGCAGCCGGAGCTTTTTTTGCTACTGGAGCCTTTTTTGCAGGTGCTTTCGGTGTGACCGCCTTTTTTGCGGGTTTGGCTTTTGCCTTGGCCGCTTTCTTTGGGGCTTTCTTCACCGCAAACAACTGTTCGCAAGCTTTGATCCAACATTCTTTGTCCTTACCCTCGGGACAACCCGCTTGTTGCCAAATATAATAGGCAGCTACACGGATATTTTCTTCATTGATTTCATGTGTCATTTGTAATACTCCTTTACCTCAACAATTTGAATATAAGCGAAAAAAAAATCTTTTGCAACACTTTTTTTAAAAAATTTTACTTTTGTTCAGAAGACTGGCATTTTTGTGTTAAAAATGGAACCAGTTGATTCATCGGCAAAGCCCTGGAAAACCAATAGCCTTGGCCATAATCGCACCCATGTTCTTTCAACCATGTTTGTTGTTCTGTTGTTTCAATTCCTTCCGCCAAAACGGGGAAACCTAAATCGTGTCCTAACTGAATAATGGAGGCAACAACAGATTGATTTTTGGGATCATCAAATAATGTGCGCGTGAATTCCAAATCTATTTTAAGCT
>Ga0310786_10005919_pt1 | contig 16440 bp, 14 predicted proteins | sample AusTroGonzalo_MG_FD_203881 | JGI IMG/M metagenome (GOLD analysis project Ga0310786, IMG submission 203881) | Bovine rumen microbial communities from tropical cattle in Woodstock, Queensland, Australia - Gonzalo_03 (v2) (version 2) | ecosystem: Host-associated > Mammals > Digestive system >... | reverse complement strand
CCGACACCATGGGCCGCATGCACTCCGACGCGCAGTTCGCGGGCTCGAGCTCGGTTCCTGCGCACGTCGAGATGATGGGCCTCATCGGCATGGGCAACAACCCGATGGTCGGCGCGACGGTTGCCGTCGCAGTCGCCGTCGAGGAGAGTTTCAGGAAGTAATCTTCCCAAAAGCAGGAAAGGGAGCGCGGAAAGATTATCCGCGCTTCCTTTTCCTTTGGCGTTGCACCTGCGACAAATTATGGTATAATGTCACGCAGATGTCACTTTGGAGCAAGTCATGACAATTCGCGGATTGCTTGAAAAGAACGTCGCGGAGCGGCCCGGCCGCAACGCGCTTGTCTGGTGCGAAAACAAGACGTGGATGCGTCGCACGTGGCGGGAATACCTCGCCCGCGTGCGCGACGTCGCCGAGGGCTACGGAACGCGCTTCGACCTTAAGCCGCGCGAAGAGAACGTGGCGATCATACTCGGCAACTCTCCAACCTGGCTAGAGGCGTATCTCGCCCAGTCCGGCGCGGGGGTCTCGGTCGTGCCGCTCGACCCCAAGCTCCACGACGCCGAGGTCGAGTACATCCTGGCTGATTCCGAGGCCGTCGTCGTGACGACCGACGTCCACCACCTCAAGATGATGATGGGTCTCGCGTCGAAGCTGCCGAAGCTCAGGGGCATCGTCTGTGTCGACGGTGTCATCAACGAGGGGCAGAACATCGGCAAGGTCAAGGTCGTTGGGTTCGACAAGCTCCGCATTTCGGGCGGCGGCGCGTGGTACGACGCGCATGTGGCCCGCGAGGAAGACGTCGCCTCGATCATCTACACTTCCGGCACGACGGGCAAGCCCAAGGGCGCAATGCTCACGCACAGGAACTTCATAAGCGACATCGACGGGGCGTTCAAGACCTTTCACGCGGACGTCGGCGAGAACGACAGCTTCTTCACCGTCCTTCCGCTCTTTCACGCGTTCAGTTTCACGGCGAACTTCCTCGGGCCGCTCTTCGTAGGGTGCGAGATGCAGTTCGTCGAGTCGCTCAGGACGGTCGCGCGCGACATGAAGCTTCTCAAGCCCTCCGTCCTCTGCGCCGTGCCCCTCCTTTGCGAGAAGCTCTACGACAAGATACAGGAGGGCCTTGATTCCTCTAAGGTCGCGCGCACGCTCCTTGCCATGCACATCAGGGGCCCAGTCATGCACATGGTCCTCCAGAAGCTCGGCGGCAGGCTCCGCTACATGATAACCGGCGGCGCGCCGTGCCCCAAGCACGTCCTCGAGTGCTTCAGGAAGCTCCATGTCAACTTCGTCGAGGGCTACGGCCTCACAGAGTGTTCGCCCGTCGTTTCCGTCACGAGCTCCGACTGCTGCAAGGTCGGTACGATCGGCAAGCCCTGCGCAGGCGTCGAGGTCAGGCTCGCCGACAGGAACGAGGCAGGCGTCGGAGAGTTGCAGGTAAAGGGCCCGATTGTCATGAAGGGCTACTTTCACAACGAAAAGGCGACGAAGGAGGCGTTCGACGGCGAGTGGTTCGCGACTGGCGACCTCGCGTCCATCGACGAGGACGGGCTCATCACGATCCGCGGTAGGAAGAAGGCGCTTATCGTCAACCGCGAGGGCAAGAACATCTACCCCGAGGAGGTTGAGAACGTCATCGGCAAGGATCCCGCGATTCAGGACGTTGTCGTCGTCGGTTACACGATGGGCGGCGACCCCGGCGAGAAGGTCGGTGCAATCGTCTATCCAAACGAGGAGTGGTTCAAGGAGCAGAACGGCGGCACACTCCCCGACTGGGCTGAGGTCGAGAAGGCCGCGGTAAAGCATACGCAGGAGCGGAGCGCCGAACTCGCCGACTACAAGCGCGTCCGCAAGGTTGTCGTGTGGAAGGAGCCCCTCGAGCGCACCTCTATCGGCAAGGTTCGCCGCGTCGCCTACAAAGGCAAGCTGGACGAGTGAACACATACTTGATTTGGCTTGAGTGGCCCGAGAAGTGCTTTCGGGCGAACGACGGGGACCTGAAGCTTTTCAGGTCTCTCGTTCCTAAGGGGAGCCGCGTCGTGCGTGTTAAAAGCGAGCAGGCGTTCTTGAAGGCGCTCCCGTCTGCGACGCATGCGGTCGTCTGGCACTTCAAGAAGGAGTGGTTCGCGCGCGCGGCGAAGCTTAAGGTCCTCGCGACGCCGGCGGCAGGGCGCGAGCTTGTTGCGTGGCGCGATGCGCCAAAGGGCGTCAAGGTCCATTTCGGCTCGTTCCACGGCCCTATCATCTCCGAGACCGTTCTCGGATTTCTTCTCGCATGGACGCGCGGGTTCTTTTGGAAGGGCCCCATGTGGCCGCGCAAGGAGCTTGCAGAGCATTGCGGCGACCTCGAGGGCACTACAGCGATAATTGCCGGCTTCGGGCGCATCGGTCGCGCAATCGCCGCGCGTCTCGAGTCGTTCGGTGTCGAGTGCGTTGGAATCACGCGGCACGGAATCTTCACTTTGAAAAACTTTCATGAGAGACGTTCAACAACTGACATCCGACAGAAGCACTCTGCCACTCTGCGTCTCTGCGCCTCTGCGTTAGAAATTCCTAGCCCGCTTCTCCGCCGCGCCGACTGGTTTATCCTCGCGCTACCGTCCGACACCGGTACCGACGACTTCCTCAACGCGCGGTTTATCCGCCGTCTGCCTAAGAAGTGCGTGGTCGTCAACATCGGTCGCGGGAACGCCGTAGACGAGAATGCTCTTCTCGCGGCGATTAAGGAAGGTCGGCTCGCCGGCGCCTATCTCGATGTCTTCAAGCATGAGCCGACTGCCCTCAACCCCAAAATCGGCCCGCGCGGCAAGGGTCTTGCCGCGGCGAGGAGCGTGCCGTGGAACCTTGTTCGGATGCCGCACGCCTGCGCCTTCTCGTCACGCTATATGAAGGAGTGCTTCAAGGAGCTGAAGTCCGAGGGTCTCCTTGACTAGTCCCAACTCTTCAACTCAACTCTTCAACCTTTCAACTTTTCAACCTTTCAACTTTTCAACTTTACTTCTCATGCTCAACGGTGAATTTCAGGTTGGTTCGGTCGAAGAGACGTGGGCGCTCGCGAAGGAACTTGCGAAGGAGCTGAAGCCGGGAGACGTCGTCTGCCTCGAAGGCGACCTCGGCGCGGGCAAGACGACTTTCACTCAGGGGCTTGCCGCTGCGCTTGGGGTGCCCGGGCGCGTTACATCGCCAACTTTCTGCATTGTTCAGGAGCACCAGTCGCCCGATGTTCTGTTCGTCCACATGGACCTCTACCGACTCCACGGCGAGGAGGACGTAGAGGCAATCGGATGGGAGGACTATCTTTCGCGCGGGGCCATTATTGCAGTTGAGTGGCCTGAAAGGGCGGGTTCGCTAATACCGCTTTCTGCGTTTTATGTGTGCATCCACCATATGGGGGAAGAAAAGCGTAGAATCGCCATTGACAAGGGGAGCACTTTTGAGGTATAATATGAACCAAATGGTTGAGCTATGCAAACGAATCGCTGTCTTGGCGTTTCTCGTCTGTGCGCTTATGTGCACAGGCGGGTGTGAAACTATTGCGAAGATCTTTTCGTCCGACGATAAGGAATCGTCGGAGGTTGCCCCTGTTTATTTCGAGCCTCGTGTACGCCCTGGAATCGCCCTCGTAGTCGTCGTTGGCTCGGGCGCTACTCAACCTGTCAGCATGCAGGTTCAGGTCGACCAGAACGGCGACATCACGCTTCCTCATCTTCTTCAGTCGCCGGTTGCGTGCGATGGTCTTACGCTCGACGCGTTGAAGCAGAAGCTCGTCAAGCTGTACTCCGAGTTTTATAAGCAGCCGCAGATCACGGTGACTTTCGCTCCCTATGACGGCAAGGGTGTTAGCCCGTGGGGAACTGTCACCGTCCTCGGTCAGGTTGCCTCGCCAGGTCCTGTCAACATGCCTTCCACCATGGACCTCACGGTTACGAAGGTTCTGCAGGCTGCTGGTGGCGTGAGGCCGTATGCAAACAAGTCCAAGATCCAGGTTAGCCGCCGCGACAAGGATGGTAAGAAGACGACCTACATCATAGACCTCATCGAAATCGGCGAAAAAGGCATGATTGAGAAAGACATTGTTCTTCGCGCCGGTGACGTGGTCTGGGTGCCTGAGTCATGGTATTGATTTCCACACAAATGGGGAGTAAACAAAAAATGAAAAAACTACTGATGGTGATCACGATGGCGATGGCGTCTGCGCTGGTCGCCCAAGACAAGACGATGTCGTCTGCCGACGCTCGCGGCAAGATTGGCGACATCATTTCCAATCCCTCGACCATGACTTCCGTGATGAAGCAGCTGGCCGCGGCGGATCAGGCGTCCTTCCTCGCCGACGTCAATGCGGCAATCTCGAAGATGCCCGGTTCCCCGGAGGAAAAGACCTCGAAGTTCGTCCAAGTGAACTCCGCGGCCCTCAAGGGCGCCCAGAAGGGCAACCTCACCGCGCTCGTCGCCGAGGTGTTCGCGACGGTCCCGCCGGAGTCTCTTACGGCAATCAACGAGCAGTTTGCGGCCGGCATGTTCAATCGTGCGGCCGATCCTTCCAGGACCTACACTGATGACGAGTACAAGCAGACGGCGCTCAAGCTTCTCGACAAGGTTCAGGAGCGCAATGCGACCGCCGACAACGCCGACGTTCGCAACACGTTTGCGATCCTGATGCTCCTTCGCGCCTCCAACGGGACGCCCGCCGATCTCCGCGATACGCTCGTCGGCGCCCTCAAGGACGAGGAGACGAGGAACCTCGCCCAGAACGAGTGGATTTCGCCGGCCCTCGGCCAGGGTCAGGAGAAGACCTACGATCCGATGCTCGGTGCGGCTGATGCCGGTAGCCAGCCCAACCTTGACATGGTGCTCGTGGTGTCGCTCAAGTCCGCTGGCGATGCGCTTGCCGCAGATCTCGCGAGCGAGTGCAGCCTTTCGGATGCATCATCTTCGGTCACGGCCCTTCTTACTCCCGCTTTCGGTGATCCGAACACCATGGACATTGTCGACGGCATCGATCCCCTTTCGAGCGAGTCTCTTTCTCGGCTGCCTCGCACGAATGATCCCACTGCGAAGTACAATCCCGCCAACAAGCGCGCTTCGGGCAGTGCCTACGAACAGCCGGCCGAACCGGACGTGTATCCCTGATTACCATAGATTTACGAACTGGAGGTAAAATTAATGAATGCTAAGTTTTCCGCCTTTGCCACGACGCTGGTCGTGTCCGCATCGGTTCTGACGGCGTCTGCTGACGTGATTGACAGGCCCAGTGGCTTTAAGATCGGCGAGCGAATGACGCTTCGTCCGTACGTGTCGCTCTCCTACACCTACGACTCCAATGTCGACTCGGCCAAGCATGCCAAGGATGGCTCCTCTTGGGTTGTCAATCCAGGCCTCGGCGCCGAATACAAGGGCGAAAACTGGGAGATTGCCGGTCGTGCGTGGTACAGGTATCATGCCTACAACCGCTACACCCACCAGCTCAATGAGTCTAGCTATGGCGAGAGCCTCACGTTCAAGTGGGCTGATTCGCTTCCTAACGAGAAGGGCTGGAGCGTCCTCCTTTCGGAGAGCTTCACCCAGATAGCACAGGACGACGACATGTCAAACTACAGTGGCCGTGGCATTGGTCGTGACCGCAAGACGTTCCAGACGGCAGGCATAATCGAGCGTCGCATCAACGAGCATCTGCATGCGGCCCTTGACGCTTCCTACTACATGCTCGACTACGACAACAACGTCAATAAGTACGCTCCTCTCTACGGCTGGAAGCGCGCACTCGTCGGCGGAGAGGTCGGCTACACCGCCTCCAAGTGGACCGACATCATCCTCGCCGCCAACTACGGCTGGTACTGGCAGGACAACGTCCCGACCAACGTCCGCTACTCAGACAAGTCTCGTGGTTGGTCCGTTATGGGCGGCATCGGGACTCGTGCGACCGAGAAGATCGAGTATCGCATCTTGACCGGCTGGAGCCGCTTCGAGTACGCAGACGGCGACGCGAAGGACATCAACGGCTGGACCTACCAGGTCTCCGGCAAGTGGAAAATCTCCGACAGGTGGAACATGATGCTCCTCGCCGCGAGCTACTATCAGCCCTCCGAGCGTGAGATATGCAGCGCCATCCGTGTCGATTCCATCAGCTGGGGTCTCGCGCACTCGATGGTTCGCGGCAAGCTCAACGCCACGCTCGACCTCAACTACCGTCATGAGACGCACGAGTACTCCTATACACGCGGCTATGACTACGATGACGATATCATCACCGCCCGTCTTGGTCTTAACTACACGCTCAACCGGTTCCTCCAGCTCTTCGGCAGGATAGAGTACCAGACTCTTATGTGCGACGGCGGCGACGTCAGCGGGCACAACTACGACTACGACCGCTTCCGCGGCACGGTCGGCATGCGTCTGACGTACTGAAGTGCAGAAGGCCATATCCAAGTACGGTCTGGCGGCGCACCTTGCCTTGCTGGCGGTTGCGCCGCTGTTCCTTTTCCCGTTTTGTGGCGACGCGTGGACGGCTCGCGCCGTCATCTGGCTTTCGTTTCTTGCAGCTGGCTGGACGGTTCTCGAGCCGTCTCGCCGCGCAGACGAGACATTGCATGACGCGCGTTTCCGCGTGGCGTCGTCCATTGCCCTTGATCCCCTGTTCTGGTTTTCGCTCGCGCTTGTCCTGGTTGCGGGCATCAGGTGGCTAAATGTCGGCATTGGAATGTCGTATGATGCTGAAAAGGCCGTCTGGAGTCTATCCGATGCGATATTTTCTTTCCTTCCTGGCAGTGTAGACGGTAGCGGCTATCTCCCGTTCGCTTCCGTAGTGGGTGTGGCGGTCCTCATGCAGGCAGGTCGCCATGCGTTGGGGAAGTCTGCGCGCGTATGTTTTCTCTTTATTGCCGCACTCCTATCCGGCATAGCGGCGGTTGTTGCGGCTCTGGCTTGCGTATTTAAAAACCCCGTGGCCCTGCGCTACGCAGTATGTTCGACCGTTGACGCCACATATCCTGGGACGGCGTTTGGGCTTTGCTTCATGGGGTCAATGGTTGCCATTGCCGGGGCGTTTGAGCGCAAGTGGAACAGGTCGATGCCTCTCCTCGCGATTGCAGTCGGTGGAACTGCCGTCGGGCTCTATCTTTTCTCGCCCGACATTGTGATTGTGGTGCATGCTGCCTGTGCCATAGTCGTGGCGGCTTGTGCGCTTGCCTACGCCTATCGTCGCATTGGCGGCCTTGTCGTGCCGAAGTGCCTTGCGTTTATGCTCGTTGCGGCGATTCCTCCCGTCCTTTTCGTAATGGGCGTCGTTCCAGAGGGCATCAAGGCACAGAAGCTTTCGCTCTTATTTGGCGAAGAAGGTGCGCGACTCTTCCCCGATGGATTTTTCGAACTCAGGTCAGCGCTGTCGGGAATCGCCGAGAAGGTCTGGAAGGAAAACCCCTGGCTTGGTACGGGGCTTGGCACGTTCGGTTTTGACATCCGTTTCAACGCCACCGAGGCCGACTGGTCGGTTTTTGCCTCCAACCAGACTGGCGCGCTCAACGGATGGATGCAGATGCTTGCGGAGCGGGGGATATCGGGCGTAGTGTTCTTCGTCGCCCCCATGCTGTTTCTCTTGTGGACGTATGTGCTGCGTGCTTTCTACGCGGTTTCCGACATCCTCTCCAAGTCGCGCCGTAGCTTTGGCGCCCTTGTTTTCCATCCTGTATGCGCGCTTGGTCCAGTTGCAATCGCGGCCGTGGCGGCGTGTGGGTTTTATGACCACTCTTTCTGGCGATCAGAGATTATGATGCTTGTCGCGGCCATGTTTGCAATGGCCGGCAGCGCCTTTCCTGCGCCTAAAAAGGCAGATGACGACACTTTGACGGAGAAATAAGAAATGGTGGACAAACCTCTATATTATGGAAGCAGCAAGGCGGCTGGACCTATGTACTACGGCGGCAAGGGCCCGATGTACTATGGCGGCGGACAGGGTCCGATGTATTATGGCGGAGGGCCGAAGTACGGTGGTGCCTATGGCGCATACGGCTCCTATGGCTCCTATGGTTCGTATGGCGGATATGGCGGGGAGGGCGAAGACGGCTCGTTAGTCGGCACCATCACGATGAGCCGCATGCTCAGGGTTGTTTCGCAGCGGTGGCTCTCGGTGTTCGTGTTCCTTCTCATCGGGCTCATAGTCTCCTTTGCGGTCTACCGCATCTCTCCGACGATCTACGAGGCGACTAGCGAATTCACCGTTGACATGAGGCGCGTCACGAGGGGCTCCTCAAGCGCACTCGACGAGACGATACCGGACTTCGGCGCGAACTACGTGGAAATCTTCAACACGCGAATCTCTGACTGGCGTTCCGAGAAGATTGTGCTGATGATCCAGCAGCAGTACAGGACGAGCAACCCCGCCTCGACGGTCTCGGACGACGACATAGTGGCGACGCTTGCGAATTCGAAGCTCGAGCTCCAGCGCAACTCGCGCATCATCACGATATCCGTCCGGTCGAAGTCGGCGCAGCTCGCGGCAGCGCTCGCGAACGCCTACGCCGAGTCCATCGAGGCGTACACCGACGAGGAGAACAAGGTCCGCTGCGACAAGGCCGTGAGCCAGACGCACGAGAACGTCGAAAAGAAGCGTCGCGACGTCGACAAGATCACGAAGCAGCTGCTCGACTTCCGGACGACGCACAAGGTCGACAACCTCCGCTCCTCGCGCGACACTATCCAGCAGGGTCTTTCCAAGACGACTGGCGACGTCCTCGCGCTTGAGACGCAGGAGACTCAGCTTGTCGAGTGGGAGAAGCTCCTCATCGAGGTGCAGAAGGATCCCGAGACGTTTGGCTCGCTTGCTTCCGGCGTTCCGCGCGCCGAGGAGATCGCGAAGGAATACCGCGCCTTCCAGGACGCGTCGGGCACCTACCAGAATCTTCTCGTCTCCTACACCGAGAACCATCCCGAGGTTGTCGCGAAGAAAAAGGAGCTCGACTACGCACGGCAAAGGTTCCTCGACGCGAGCTCTCGCGCGCTTCTGACCGGCCGCTCTACGCTGCAGGTCGTCCGCAACCAGCTTTCGATGCTTCGCCAGAAACAGTCCGACTTGAGGAACGACCTCGCCTCGGTTGAGCAGCAGATTGTTTTCGCCGAGTCCGGGCTTGGCAAGCTCGAGGCGGAGTACGGCGTTGCGCATCGCCTTCTCGAGAGTCTCATTCTCGAGGAGAACAAGATGCGAATCCAGTCTGAGGCCAACAACGAAATCGTCCGTGTCGCGCGCCAGGCAACCGTTCCGTCGAAGCCCGTCCTCCCGAATCCGATAATAATCTTCGGCATTGGCGTCGTCCTTTCGATCGGTCTCGGTCTCCTGTTTGTCCTCGTCATAGACAATCTCGAGGATACGGTCGTGAATCTTACCGACATCGAGGGCCGTCTCGCCCTCAAGGTGCTGGCCGTTTTGCCGCATGTCCGCCGCAAGCGTCGCGAACAGGTCGCGAGGTTCCTCGTTGAGGACAAGTATTCGCAGTTCTCCGAGGCGGTCGCGGGCCTGAGAAACCTTCTCGATTCGCCACGCTACGAGGCCTTCACGCACTGTCTCCTCGTCATTTCGACGCAGCCTGGCGAAGGCAAGACGATCACTTCTACTTCAGTCGCGATCTCCCACGCCCAGACGGGCAAGAAGGTCCTTCATGTCGACTTCGACTTGAGGCGCCCTCGTCTTGCGAAGGTCTGGGGTCTGGAACTCACCACGGAAAGGAGCTTCTCGCACGTTCTGCAGGCCGCGAACGGCGGCGACAAGCCAGATTTCTCCAAACTTGTCAACAAGTCCGCTGTCGCCGGGCTTGACGTGATATGTTCGCTTCCGCCAGATGGAGTGTCTCCCGCGACGATATTCGGTTCCGCGGCCGTGACCGACTTCTTCGAATGGGCGCGCGCCAACTACGACCGCATCGTCGTGGACGCTCCACCCTACGGCATCGTCGGCGACGTCGTCTCGCTCGCCGTGCAGGTCGACTCGGTCATCATCATGTGCTGCCCAGACCGCACCCACTTCAGGCCGATCCAGTACTGCTCGCGGAGTCTTACCGAGGCCGGCGCCAACATCCTCGGCGTCGTCGTCAACGACGTCGAGGTGTCGAACGTATCCGTGTTCGATCCGACGTCCCACCGTCACTACGGCTACGGCTACGGCTATGGCTATGGCTATGGTTACGGCTATGGCTACAGGCCGAAGAAGGGCAAGGGCGACGCGGAAGCCAACGGCGCAGGCGGGCAGCCGGCGCAGGGCGAGGGGGGCGAGACAAAGGACGTGAAGCGCAAACTTGTCCACGAGGAGCTCGCCGATGAGGAATAGCCAACACTGCATCGTCACGGGAGGGTGAAGTGCGCTTGGCGGCAACTGTGGAAAATCTTAAGTCTAAAGTTTAACGCATATAAGGAGAAAACATGAACCAGGCAGAGAAAGAGCGCCTTGCCCGCGTCGGCAAGATCTTCAACGCGAAGAAGTACATCAAGGAAGAGATCGAGGCGATCAAGAAGCAGGTCGGCGACAAGAAGGTCCTGCTTGCGCTTTCCGGCGGCGTTGACTCGTCAGTCTGCGCGGCGCTCCTCTACAGGGCCATAGGCAAGCAGCTCGTCTGCGTTTTCGTCGACCATGGCTGCATGCGCCTGAACGAAGGCAAGATGATCAAGAAGGTCTTCAAGGGCCAGTTCGGCGTGAACCTCATCGCGCTCGACTGCGAGAAGCGCTTCCTCGCCAAGGCCAAGGGCGAGACGGATCCTGAGAAGAAGCGCAAGATCATCGGCGGCGAGTTCATCAAGGTCTTCGCCGACACGGCGCGCGATCTCCAGAAGAAGTACGGCAACATCGAGTTCCTCGGCCAGGGCACGATCTATCCCGACATCATCGAGTCGGGCGTCGGCGGCCACAAGGCGGTGAAGGCCCATCACAACGTCGGCGGCCTCCCCAAGGACATCCTCTTCAAGGGACTCGTTGAGCCCGTCAAGTATCTCTACAAGGACGAGGTCCGCAAGGTCGGCAAGCTCCTCGGCCTTCCCGACGAGATGGTCATGCGCCAGCCGTTCCCCGGCCCCGGTCTCGCGGTCCGTTGCATCGGCGAGCTCACGAAGGAGAAGCTCGACATTCTCCGTCAGGCGGACTTCATCTTCCGCGACGAGATGCACAAGGCAGGTTTCGACAAGAAGGCCCAGCAGTTCTTCGCGATCAACACGAACGTCAAGTCCGTCGGCGTCAAGAACGGCGCGCGCACGTTTGGCTACGTGATCGCCATCCGCGCGATCTCGACCCAGCAGTTCGTCAAGGCCGGCATCGTCGAACTTCCGTTCAAGTTCGTGACCAAGGTCGCCGAGAAGATCGCCACCAAGGTCAAGGGCGCGAACCGCGTTGTCTGGGACATCACCCCTAAGCCCCCGGCCACGATCGAGTGGGAGTGAGGAGTCAGTAGTTAGGAGTCAGGGGCCAGTAGTCAGGGGTCAGTGTTTAGTGAAGAGGGTGTTTATAGATGGAAGTGCTGGGACGACCGGCCTCAGGATCCGCGAGCGGCTTTCGTCGCGCGCGGATCTTGAACTAGTTGTGCTTCCCGACGAAATCCGCAAGGACGTCTCCGCAAGGCGCGACGCGCTGAACTCCTGCGATGTTGCCTTCCTGTGCCTGCCCGACGTGGCGGCAATAGAGGCGGTCTCGCTCGTCGAGAACCCGAACACCGTCGTCATCGATACCTCGACCGCCCACCGCACGTCAGATGGCTGGGAATACGGTTTTCCCGAGCTTGCAGGCCGCCGCGCCGCAATCGCGAAGTCGAAGCGCATTGCTAACCCCGGCTGCCACGCCTCTGGCTTCATAGCCCTTGTCGAGCCGCTTGTCCGCGCGGGAATCGTCGCGAAGGATGAAAAGCTCTCCGCCTTTTCGCTAACTGGCTATTCTGGCGGCGGCAAGAAAATGATAGCAGAGTATGCGCCGGAGGCGCAAAATCCATCGGGGGGTGCGGGGGATCTCCCCCGTCCATTCCAACTGCTCCTCGGTGGCCGCCAGTACGCCCTTGGCCAGTCTCATAAGCATCTACCCGAGATGGTGAAGGTCTGCGGCCTTGCCGTCGCGCCTTGTTTCTCGCCGATTGTCGTGCCGCACTACAGCGGCATGGAAGTGACGGTACCGCTCTTTGACCGCGACCTCGCGGCGATAAAGGCGTGCTACCGCGAATATTACGGGGAACGGGGAACGTATCCCCCGAGCGAAGCGAGTCGCCGAAGGCGATGCCCTAGCGGGGGTGGGAATGGGTTGGTGTGCTTTGCCGACGATCCTGCGGCGGCGGAAGGTGGTTTTCTATCGTCAGCCGGGCTTTCCGGGCGCGACTCCCTCGAAGTCTCTTGCTACGGCAACGGCGAGCGCGTCGTTCTCGTCGCGCGCTTTGACAACCTCGGCAAGGGTGCGTCTGGCGCGGCAATCCAGAACATGAACCTTGTGTTGGGAGTTGACGAGAAGTCGGGATTGATTTATTGATCCTTTCAACTCTTCAACCTTTCAACCATTCAACTTTTCAACTTTGCTTTCTAACTTCCACACTCACACGACGTTTTGCGACGGCGCGGGGACGCCCGAGCAGATGGTCGTCTCTGCGATCGAAAAGGGCTTTGGCGTCCTTGGTTTTTCATCGCACTCCGACATGGTGAAGGACCTTGACGCCTACAAGGCGGAGATTCGTCGCCTTGCCGCGAAGTACGAGGGCAAGATCCGCATTCTCTGCGGCATCGAGGCGGAGTACGACACCGGCTTCAAGCGCGGAGACTTCGACTACGTCATCGGCTCGACCCACTACATTACCGCCCCTGACGGCGCGCGCTTCGCGTTCGACGCCACGCATGACGGGCTCTTGAACGGCGTCCGCGACCATTTTGGTGGTGATTTCGTCGCGTTTCTCCACGCGTACTTCGCGCAGGAGCGTGAGATGGTGGAGAAGTACGATTGCGACGTCATCGGGCATCTCGACCTTGTTCGCAAGTTCAACACGAAGTTTCCTTTCTTCGACGAGAGCGCAGATTGGTATCGCGAGGAACTTGTCAAAACGGCCGATGTGGTCGCCGCGTCGGGTCGGCTTGTCGAAGTTAACACAGGCGCGATTTCGCGCGGGTGGATGGATGACGCCTATCCGTCGCCCGAGTTCCGTGCGCTTCTGCGGGAGAGAGGTGTAAAGTTCATCCTCTCGTCAGATTCCCATGCGCCCGACACACTCGACTGCGCCTTTGACCGTTTTTCTGCCGCAGAGTCCTACGTTACACTCGTCTAATCTCGCGGCTTTTGGCGGCTACTTCTTCTGCTGCCACTTGCCGGCATCGTCCTGGTACCAGGCGCCGGCGGGGATCTTCTCGCGCATTTTCGCGGTGTAGCGCTTCTGGACGGCTTCGATCGTCGTGCCGTTGTCCTTTGCGACATCCCTGAAGCGCTTCATGCGCTTGGCGTTCTCCTCGGCAATCAAGATGCGGTCGTCGTCCGTCGCGCCGTTGCGCTCCTCGAGCATCGCACGGTTCGTGATGCCGGCCGCCTGCCTGTCGACCATCTCCTTGATTGCCTTGAAGTCGCCTTTGGGCTTTTGCTGGTTCTCGTCGGCAAACGCCTTGTCGAGATCCTTGTCGACCTTGAGGTTTACGTCCATCGTGATGTGGATGGGCTTGATCTCGCTTTCAGTCTTGACCTGGATGCATCCTCCTGCGATGCAAAGCGCCGCGGTCGCGGCAAGGGCGAATTCGGCTTTCATCTTGTCTGTCTCCTTAGTTTCATTCCTGTGTTAATAAGCTGATCGATGTCTCCGCGGAAGGTGACGTCGAGGTTTACGGGGACTGTCGTGTTCCCGCGCGTCGCCGACCCTTCGATCTTGAACCCGAGCGACGAGTCCTCGCCGTCCTTCCCGCGCTTGAGCTCGACCTTTAGGACGCTGTATTCAAGGTCTGCAAGGACCTTGGATAGATTGGCGCGCTCGGGTTCTGGCACGCCTGCGAGCGCGAGATTTTCGAGAATCGGCTGGGCGTCTACGATGCGCATGTTGCCGGTCTCGCCAGGGGTCGAAAAGAGGTGTGCGTCTTTGAAGCGGATCGTCTTGCCGTCCTTCAGGAAGAACGGCAGCTTGCCGTGGAGCCGCCCCGACGCTTTGCCATGGAAGGCCGATATGCATGAGAGCACCTCGCCCGCGTCAACTCCGTCGATGAAGATCGTGGCGCCGAGGTTCAGGCTCTTCGGATCGAGGAAAAGAGAGTAGAGCTTTAGTGCCCCGCCGCAGCAGTCGGCTCCCGCTTCGGTGACGAGGTACGACTTCTCCGTGGCGCGGACGCTTGCGAAGACGTTTGAGAGCGTGAAGCCGGCGAACTCAACTGAGTTCGCGCGCGGGAAGAGGGGCGCGATGTCACGATGGTCGGCAATGCCGTCCGCGCCAAAGCGCACTTTCAGCCCGTCGATGCTCGTCGGCTTTCCGCCGACTTCGAGATCCGCATCGAAGTCGGCAAGTGTGCCGCGCACCGTCCAGGCGGGAACGGGTCGCTTGGGCGTGCAGTCGCCGCCTGCGTCGAGCCTGAACTTCCCCGAGAAGACGAGGTTGGAAATCGCTGGCGGCATTGCCTTCGAGAGAATCGACGAAAGAATCGCATCGCCCTGGGTGACGTGAGTCTCTGGAATGTTTGCGGTGAAATGCCAGTTGCGGGCGGCGCGAGCGCCAAAGTCGACGTAGGCCTTCCAGTCGGTCTCGTCGAGCATCAGAGCGAGGTTCCCGTCTGCGCGGATGAAGCCGAATCGAACATGTGCCGAGGCGCTGTAGGGCCAGTCGAGCAGCTTGCCTTTGGCGTGGATGCGGAAACCATCCGTCCTGTCTCGCTTGATTTTAATGTTTGCCGTTGCCTTCTTGCAGGTGACGAATTCCGTCGCCTTGCCCTTGAGGTATGGGGAGAGGTCGAATTCAAGCGTAGGAATCGGGATGTGCGTCAAGAGGAAGGGGATCGAGAGGACAAAAACCGCAATCGCGACGGTGCCGACAATGGCAGTCCAAAGCAGCCAGCGCCACAGTCTTCTCGGTTTCTTCGCTGTCGCATCCATAGTTAAAGCGTCATGGGTCAGTTTCAGATTCCAAGTTCGCCCTGCCGCGCGGCGGGGTCGAGCCCAAGCGTGCGCCACGCGAGCGGCGTTGCGACGCGGCCCTTGGGCGTTCTCTCGAGATACCCCTCCATGATGAGGAACGGCTCATACGCCTCCTCGATCGTGTCCGGCTCTTCGCCGACAGATACGGCCACCGTCGAAAGCCCGACCGGACCGCCGCCGAACTTGATGCACACCGTTTCGAGGATGCGTCTATCCATCTCGTCGAGGCCGTGGGGGTCGATTTCGAGAAGCGAAAGGGATTCCTTTGCGACGTCGCCCGTTATGAAATTGCCGGCCCGGACCTGGGCGTAGTCGCGCACGCGCCTAAGGAGGTTGTTCGCGATGCGCGGGGTGCCACGCGCGCGCCGCGCGATTTCGAGAGCGCCGTCCGCATCGATGTCTACACCGATTTTCGCCGCGCTCCTCGTAACGATTTCCGCGAGGTGGCTGGGGTCGTAGTAATCAAGCCGGTTGACGAACCCGAAGCGTGCGCGAAGGGGAGCTGCGATGAGCCCGATACGCGTCGTCGCGCCGACGAGCGTGAAGCGCGGGAGCTCAAGCCGCACCGACCGGGCGTTCGGCCCCTGGTCGATCATGATGTCTATCGCGTAGTCCTCCATCGCGGAGTACAGGTACTCTTCGACGGTCTTCGCCATGCGGTGGATTTCGTCAATGAAGACTATGTCGCCCGGTTCGAGAGAGGTGAGAAGCCCCGCGAGGTCGCCCGGTTTCGTGATGACGGGACCCGAGGTCGTCTTGACGTTGACGCCCATCGCCTCGCCGAGAATATAGGAAAGCGTCGTCTTTCCGAGGCCGGGCGGTCCCGAGAAGAGGACGTGGTCGAGCGGTTCGCCGCGCTCCTTCGCGGCCTTGACCGCGAGCAGCATGCGGTCGCGCACCTTGTCCTGCCCGACAAACCCTTCGAAGTCCGTCGGACGCAGCTTGTTGTCGAATGCTGTCGACCGATTCAGTTCTTCGCTCTTTCGCTCTGTTTGCATTAGCCAATATTGTATCAAATATCGTGCCCAGCGGGTAGTCCGTATCGTCTGGTGAGCCGAGAATTTGGTATAATATGCGGCCAAAAGCAAAAGGACGAAGAACAATGACAAACACCGACAAGTGGGCTCAGCTGGACGTGGCGATGACCGCGTCTGCGAAGAAGACGATCAAGGAACTGTTCGCAGAGGACAAGGCGAGAGCCGCGAAATTCACAGTCGAGGCGGCGGGCTGGACGCTCGACTACTCGAAGAACCGCATCGACGAAAAGGTCATGAAGGCCCTCGTCAAGCTTGCGAAGGAGTCGAATCTCAAGGAAGAGATCGAGAAGATGTTCACCGGCA
>Ga0310786_10005917_pt1 | contig 16445 bp, 9 predicted proteins | sample AusTroGonzalo_MG_FD_203881 | JGI IMG/M metagenome (GOLD analysis project Ga0310786, IMG submission 203881) | Bovine rumen microbial communities from tropical cattle in Woodstock, Queensland, Australia - Gonzalo_03 (v2) (version 2) | ecosystem: Host-associated > Mammals > Digestive system >... | reverse complement strand
CCAGAACGTCGCCAAGACGGGCAAGCCGCTGATGATCATCGCGGAGGACGTCGAGGGCGAGGCTCTCGCGACGCTCGTCGTGAACAAGCTGCGCGGCTCCTTCCAGGTGTGCGCCGTCAAGGCTCCCGGCTTCGGCGACCGCCGCAAGGCGATCCTCGAGGACATCGCGATCCTCACGGGCGGCAAGCTCATCTCCGAGGATCTCGGCATCAAGCTCGAGAACGTCACGCTTGAAATGCTCGGCAAGGCCAAGAAGGTCACTGTCGACAAGGACAACACGACGATCGTCAAGGGCCAGGGCAAGAGCTCCGACATTTCCGCCCGCGTCGCGCTCATCAAGAAGCAGATCGAGGAGACCACCTCCGACTACGACCGCGAGAAGCTCCAGGAGCGTCTCGCCAAGCTCGCCGGCGGCGTCGCGATCATCAAGGTCGGCGCTGCGACCGAGGCGGCCATGAAGGAGAAGAAGGATCGTGTGGATGACGCCCTGCACGCGACGCGCGCAGCCGTCGAAGAGGGCATAGTGGCCGGCGGCGGCGTGGCGTATCTGCGCTGCCAGAAGGCCGTCGAGACGCTCAAGCTCTCCGGCGACGAGGCCGTTGGTGCCGCGATCGTCTCCCGTGCGATCGAGGCTCCTCTGCGCAAGCTCGTCGAGAACGCCGGCCAGGAGGCCGCACTCGTCGTCGCGAACGTCAAGAAGGCCGCCGGCACGAACGGCTACAACGTACGCACCGGCGAATACGGCGATCTGCTCAAGTGCGGCGTCGTCGATCCCGCCAAGGTCGTGCGCACTGCGCTCCAGAACGCCGCGTCCATCGCGGGTCTGCTCCTCACCACGGACTGCATGGTAACGGACATTCCCGAGAAGAAGGACTGCAACTGCGGCGGTCATGGCGGCCAGCCCGGCATGGACGGCATGATGTAATGCCTCGCGATCGACGATCGCATGCAACACGGCGCGGATTTTTTCCGCGCCGTGTTTTGCGTAGTACGCAGGACATGATACAACGGCCGAATCGGCTTTTGAACTTATGCAAGCCAAAGGCCGCGAGTTGACTTGGCGAGTCTAAATTCTGACAATCTGCCATCGTTAATGCGCCGGGATTTGGTATAATCTCAAGCAAGGTCTTTCCGTAAATGTGGCTTCGAGACGTAAGATTTCCCGAAGTTCGGGATTTATTTTCTGTGAAAGGAACATGGCATGAAGATCATTCACACAAGCGATTGGCATCTGGGAAGCCGTCTGTACAACTATGACAGGACGGATGAAGAGGAACATTTTTTCCGGCAACTTTCGGAGGTCGTCGAAAGAGAGCGCCCAGATGTCCTCGCCGTGGGCGGCGACATCTACCATACCGGCGCGCCGGGGAACGATGTGGCGAAGCGCTTCACCGAATGTCTTCTCGATGTAGTGGAGAAATGTCCCGGAATGGAGACGGTTGTCATCGCCGGCAATCATGACAGCTATTCCCGCCTTGTCGTGGACGAGGCGCTCTGGAAGAGGTTCCATGTGCACGTCTTTGGAAGACCTGCGGAGAATGATGAAGGGCAAGCCGTTTTCGAGGATAACATAGTCGAATTGCCTGGCAAGGGCATCATGGCCGCAGTGCCGTTCTGCCATCCGCGGAACTTCCCGCTTGTCGCGGGGGCGGCAGGGGAGGATCGCGAAAAGGAATACTTCAAGGGACTTGAAAAACGTGTGAAGGAACGTGCCAATGGCCTGCCTACGGTTCTGATGGCCCATCTGGCGGTGAGCGGCGAATTGGACTTCCGCGGACACGACAAGTCGCTCGTCATCGGAGGCGAGGAGTGCGTTGACGTGGAGAACCTCGGTTCGGGCTATGACTATGTGGCGCTCGGGCATATTCATTGTCCGCAGTGGATCAAGGGGGGGCGCAGGTTCGTGCGCTACTGCGGCACTCCGTATGCGATACACTTTGATGAAATGTACGCCCACGGCGTGGACATAGTGACCGTGGAGGCAGGACGGGAACCTTTAGTCAGGACGGAAGTCTTAGAACCGGTTCACGAGCTTGTCACGCTTGGCGGCGAGGAAGGCCTGCCGTTCGACAAGGCGCTTGAGTGCGTTCAGGAAGTTACGCTTCCGGCAGATACATACATCCGCATCAATGTCAGGCTCGGCGCCGGCGAACTGCCGGGCCCGGACTGGTCGGAGCGGGCACGGCGGGCTTGCGCCGATAAGGGACTGAGGTTCTGCGTGAACAACCCGGTCAGGACCGCGTCGCCGGACAATGCCGAGAGCAAGAAGATGCTCTCAATGGCCGAATTGAAGGAACTTTCGGATGACGAGGTGCTTGAAATACTCTCAGCTCGGCACGAAATGTCGCCGCGTCAGCGCGAACTCGTCAAGACGCTCATGAAGGAGGTGTTGGCATGAAAATCAAGACGCTTTCAATAAGGAACATCGCATCGATTGAAACTGCGGACATCGACTTCACGAAAGGTGCGCTGGGGAACGCCCCTCTGTTCCTGATCTGCGGCGAGACCGGTTCCGGCAAGACTACGATTCTCGACTGCATCACGCTTGCGCTCTACGGCGCGACGCCGAGGTACAGCGGAAAGAGCGAGCACTATCCGCAGGAGATAGGCGGATATGCCTACAATGACGTACGGCAACTCGTCCGCCGCGGGTCGAGAGATGCGCGCGCCGCCGTGACGCTTGTCGGAAACGACGGCAAGACGTACGAGGCAAAGTGGTCGGTCGAGGCCGTATCGCGTGGTCCCAACAAGGGAACTCTCAAAGACGAGGAATGGACTTGGAAGGACTGTTCCACCGGCGGTTTGACGTATGCGAAAGTGAGGGAATGCGAGTCTGTCGCGAAACAGGCGGTCGGCCTCGACTTTTCGCAGTTCTGCCGCACGACGATGCTGGCTCAGGGGCAATTCACCAAATTTCTTCTCGGCGAGCCCAAGGAAAAGGCGGAAATTCTCGAGAAACTGACAGATACGACGAAGTACTCCGCACTCGGGAAGGCCATATTCGAAAAGTACAAGAAAATCAAAGATGCGAAGGACAAGATTGAAGACGAAATCAGGCGAATGACCGGACTTGGCGACCAGCGCAGCCAGATCGAGGCTCGTGTGAAGGAACTTTCCTCCATGATAGGAGACTTGGAGGCGAAAAGAAAGACGGCAGACGCGAAGCTTCGGTGGCTGAAACGCAAAGACGAGCTTGAAGCCAACAGACTGGCTGTTCGCGGCGAACTCGTAGAGGCGGTTGCGGGGCTCAAGGCGTTGGAGATAGCAGTCGCTCACAATTTTGAGGAGGCAAAATTGAAGGTAGAGGCGCTCAAGGCGTATCTTGGTGGGCGCGCCTCAAAGGCTGGGATGCTGGAGTCCGCCGAAGTAATCCTCGCGAATCTCTGCGACATACGCAATGCGCGGACAGAACGGGCGCGGGCAGAGAAGGAACTTTCATTACTTGAGCAGACACTCCCCGGACACAAGGAGCGACTGGAGACGGCGGCCAATGCGCTGGAAAATGCGCTCGGCAAGGTCGCAACCGCCGATAGCGAAGTCAATGCAGAAGAGCGGGCGCTTGAAGCGCTTGGACGCAGAAATGTCCAGAAGGCAAGGGATGACGCCGAGAAGTTGAGAGGCAATCTCTTGGGCGTCGAGGGCAGGATGAAGGGATTTGCCGGCCAGTTTGACAGCATCGCCAAGCGTGAGAAGTCGATGAGTGCCATGAAAACCGAACTCGCGGAACTTGAAGAGAAAGTCCCCGGGCTCAAGACTGAGCTGTTATGTTCGAGCAAGGCTCTGGAACAAGCGCAAACTAGGTGTGACGAGCAGAAGAAGCTCGTCGATGCCGGCATAGAGGGGATCATTGCCGAACTCAAGGTCGGAGATGTCTGCCCCATTTGCGGAAACAAGATCGAGTCGCTGCGGTCCGGTGGACATTTCGAATCACTGTTCAGGGAACTTGACGCGGAGTGCAGAAAAGCGAAAGATGCATTCAAGGAGAAGGAGCTTGTCTACAACAAGGCGGCGGCAAGAGTCGAGGCCCTGCGCAAGAACATCGAATCCGAGACGGCGCTTGTCGCGGAGGAGAAGTCCCGAATCGAAGACGAGCGCAGAGCAACGCTTGCAGAGGCGAAGTTGTACGGAGCAAAGGACGGGACGGCGGAAGGCGTGCGTACGGCCGTTGAAGCGTGCGGCGCTGAGATTGCCGGGTTGGACGGCAGGCTCAAGGCTATTGACGAGCAGGAAATGAAGGTCAAGGACCTCAAGAAAGCGCTGAAGAAAGCGGAGAAGGCGAGGGATGAGGCCAAGAACGCCAAGATTGCAGCCGAGAAGGAGCTTTTGAACAACCAGAACCGGATCGACAGCCAGAAGATCATGGTGAAGCATCAGGCAGACATAGAGAAAAACAAGGCGGAAGATGTCGCGGGCAGGGTGTCTGGGCGCGAATGGCTTGAGGCGTGGGAGCGGGATCACGATTCTGTCGAGGCGGAGCTCAGTGCCGAAGCGAGAGAGTATGCGCTCAAGAAGGCGGAGCTGCCGAAGGCCGAGAGCGCGAGGGACGCACTTGAGAAGTCTTCTGGGCAGATCGCCGGTTGCATCGCTCGCGCCGTCGGCAAAGTTCCAGAGTTGTCCGATGTGGAAGCGGACAAGAGGGAGGGGATATCCACATCGGCCGTCGATGGCCTGCTTGGACGCTTTGACGAATCGCAGAAGTCCATGGCGCGGCATCTTGAGGAACGCCCTGCGGACTTTGCCGACGACGAGGGCGAAGAGTCTCTTGCGGAAATATCCTTAGCGCTCAAGGTGGAATCGGACAAGCTGTACGAAGAACGCGGACGCTGCCAGCAGCAGATTGCCGACGATGACAAGTGCGCGACCGAACGCACGGCCAAGCAGAGGGAAGCGGATCGGCTCGAGGCGGAGCGCATGGAGTGGAGTCCAATCAATGACCGCTTGGGCGACAACAGCGGAGACAAAATCCGGCGTGAGATACAGTCGTATGTGTTGGCGAATGTGCTTGTGAAGGCGAATTACTACCTCAGGCAATTGTCGGAGCGCTACGAGCTTTCCTGCGAGGGGCTGACGCTTTCCGTCGTTGACTCTTTCGAAGGCGGAGCGGTGCGTCCGGTCAACACGCTCTCCGGCGGCGAACAGTTCCTGGTGTCTCTCGCTCTTGCTTTGGGGCTTGCCGGCATGAATGACACTGGCCTTGGAGTTGACATGCTTCTCATCGACGAGGGGTTTGGCACTTTGAGTGGGGAGCACCTCAATTCCGCAATCGAGGCCCTTGAACGCCTCAATGCCATCACCGGATCGCGGAAGGTTGGCGTGATAAGCCATGTCGAACGCCTGCGCGAGCGCATTCAGACGCACATAGAGGTGACGCGCAGAGGCCACGATCCAAGTGTGGTGAGGGTAACGCCGGACTATGTATCTTGACGAAAACGAGTTGAATGTCGTTCTGGTGCTGGAGTTAACATATGCTCTTGCCCTGATCGGCCATCTATGGTAAACTTTTCCCAAATGAAACGGAAAGAAATAAACCGAGGTGAATTTCTCAAGCTTTTCAGCTCGTCTGTCGCGATATCGGCGGCAGGATGTTGCACTTCCCGTTGTGGACGTTCAAAACCGCGCTATGGACTTCAGCTGTATTCCATAAACAAGATATTCTGGCAGTCGCCGGAAAAGATATTGGCTTCGCTCAAGGCAGGCGGGTTCGACGGCGTGGAGTTCTACAACTATGGCGGCAAGACGGCAAAGCAGATGCGGAAAATGTGTGCCGACGCAGGTTTGGCGGCCATCGGCACGCATCTGAACGGGGACGTGTCGCTTGTGGGTGACGAGTTGAAGAAAACGCTCGACTTTGCTGCGGAGGCCGGGTTTGAAAGTCTTGTCACGCCGCACGCCATGCGCAAGTCGGCCGACGAGTACAAGAAATTCGGATGTGCCATGGGGCAGGCGGCCGAGGCCGCCGCGTCATACGGCATCAAGGTGGGCATACATTCCACGTACCATCATTTCACGACCAAGTTCGATGGCATGACGGCTTGGGACGCCATCTACAGCGAGGCATCCGATCTTCTGCAGCAGCAGATCGACACCGGCAACACTTTCCACACCGGCGCCGATCTTGTGGCGATCCTGAAGAAATACCCAGGGCGCCATCATTCCATCCATGCGAAGGAGAACGTCCCTACGGTGGATGGCGTATTCGGCGTTCCGCCGACAGATGGAGGCAAGTGCGTGCCCTGGAAGGAAGTGATTTCATACATGCAGACGGAAACATCGCAGAAATGGTGGATCGTCGAGGCGGAGGGGAAGCCTGCATCGCTTGATCCCTCCTTCTCGTGCCTGCGAAAATTGAAGGAGTGGTGTGACTGTTAGTCCCGCGCAGGGGCATGAATGCCATTTCCGCAGCTAGGCAAAGGAAAATTTCAACATGGAACTCAACATCATTACGACCAGGAGCAAAATGAAAAAAAGCATATTTTTGAGAAACACGACATTGGCGGCGTCAGTCGTTTGCGCCGCGTTGACGGGATGGGGCGTTGAAGACGCCATGAAGACGCCGCGGTTGAAGGACGTGCGGCTGAGGGGCGTTCCAGCCGCGAAGATGAACGATCTTTTCCGTGAGCGGCTGACCTCCGATTTCGCGAAGCTGAATGTGTTTGCCGAGGCTCGGCGTGCGTTCATCGAGCGCGACGATGACTGCAAGGGGCATGGCGGCGTGTGGCGCGGCGAGTTCTGGGGGAAGCAGATGCTCTCCGCCGCCCGCGTGGCCGACTACCTCGCCGACCCGGAGTTCACGAAGTTCGTGCGCGAGGAGTGCCACCGGCTGATGGCCACGCAGGACGCCGATGGCTACATCGGCAGCTACAAGGACAAGGAGCTCGTCTCCATCGTCAATCCCGAGCTGACGAAGAAGACCTACGGCTGGTATCCTGTCTGGAACATCTGGAACCGCAAATACACGATGTGGGGCATGCTGATGGCCTACAAGGCGACGGGCGACAGAGAAATCCTCGTCTCGGTCGAGCGGCAGATGAAACAGCTGATAGACATGCTACACAGCCGCAACCTGAAGCTACACGACACGGGAACTCTGATGATGCACGGACTCCCCTCGATGTCGATCCTCAAGCCGCTAGTCATGCTCTACGAGGAGACGGGCGACCGCGCCTATCTCGATTTCGCCGCGGAGATGCTGCCGGACTGGGATCGTGCCGACGGCGAATGCCCCAATTTCTTTGTGAACGCGAAGCGCGAGCCGCTTCACGAATGGTATCCGGAGCCGGAGCACTGGGCCAAGACGTATGAGTTCCTGAGCTGCGTGGACGGGCTCGTAGAATACTACCGCGCCACGGGCGACGCGCGCTGCCTGGAGACGGCGCGCGCGATTCGCGACAATCTCTACCGCAACGAGCTGAACGTGTTCGGATCAGTCGGTTTCGGCGACAAGGTCATCGGCGCGCCGCTCTACTGCAATGCGCTCAACGAGGTGTGCGACGTCATCCACTGGATACGCCTCAACGTGGACCTGTTCCTCGTGACCGGCGACGTCAAGCTTCTCGACATCGTGGAGGTGGCCTATTTCAACGGCTATCTCGCCGGCATCTGGCGCGGCGGCGCGTGGGGACCGTTCTTCATCCGCGGGCACAAGCGCCATTCGGAGCAGCGCCAGTGCGGATACGCATACAACCACTGCTGCGTCAACAACGTGCCGCGCACGTTCATGGACATTGCCTCCGTCTCCGTCACGCGCGATCGGGCGGGCGTGTTCCACGTCAACTTCTATCAGGATGCGACGGTGGAGCTGGACGGCGTCCGCTTCGAGATCACGGGCAATTACCCCGTCGGGAACGAGGTGAAGGTGACGGTGAGCGATCCGTCGGCACGTGTTGAGTTCCGACAGCCCGACTGGTGCCCGAAGATGGACGTCGCGAAGACATCCGACGGCTATGCGTTGAAGTTCGACATGAACACGCGCGTCGTCGACAGGCTCGCGGCGCGTCCCGAAACGGACAAGGCTGCCCGCGAGAAAACATGGGCTTTCAACCGCTATCCCGACAATCGGGGCATAAACAACGATCTTCCCGCAAGCTACCGCACGACTCCGGCGGCGTACGTGATGCACGGTCCTCTCGTCCTGTCCAAGTCGCGCCTCATCGGAAACACCGTGGACGAGCTGGACGTCACGTCCACAGTCAACGGGAAAGGCTACAGCGCGAAGGTCGCGCCGCTCGCCGGCAACGGGCTCACCTGGGGTACATGGCAGCTAGAACTCACGAAGGACGGCGAGCCGACAGTCTCCACGCGCGTGTGTGACTTCCAGAGCGCTGGCGACATGAATTGCGGCGCGGGCGGCAATCTTTTCTCGATCTGGTTTTAACGCATTTCAACAAATCCAACCGACAAGGAGAAGGACAAGATCATGAATATCCGCAGTTTCGTTTTGGCGGCATGCTTTCTCGCGGCCGCGGCGTTTGGCCAGGGAGACCGGAACCTCGACGTGATGGTCGTGTACTATCCGCACTGGCATCGCTACCCGAAGGGCGACGAATGGTTCGGGGAAAAGTGGAAGGCCGGGGAGTGGGAGTTCGTCAAGACGCCCAAGACGCGCTTCAAGGGCCAAATAAACTTCAGTCCGCTGGCCGGATATCTCGACGGCGCGAATCCAACCGACGTGGAGACGGAAATCGCCCTCGCTTCAAACGCCGGCATAAGCGTGTTCCTGTACGACTACTATTGGTACAACGGGGAGAAGACGCAGGAGGAGGCGATCGAGAAGGGGTTCCTCAAGGCGAAGAACCGCGACAAGATGAAGTTCGCGCTGATGTGGTGCTATCACGAGCGCAGGGATCAGTTCCGCGCGCCGTACGCCAAGGGACGCAGGGAACTGATGTCGCTGGCGCACACGCCCGAGGAGTTCCTCGGCCTCATCGACTATTCGATCGCGCACTATTTCAACCAGCCCGAGTACTACCGCAAGGACGGCAAGCTGTTCTTCTCCATCTACGCCTTCACCGACCTCTGGAAAACGTGGGGGGAAGACGACGAGAAGGTGCGCAACGCGATCGCGGAGGCGCGTCGCCGCATCCGCGCCGCAGGACTCGGCGAATTCCACCTCAATGCGCAGGGAGTTAGGCCTGACATGACCGGGCGGATGGCGTCGCTCGGAGTCGACTCCTTCACGGACTATGGCTGCAACACCTACAGCTTGAAGAATGCGTTTCGGCGATTCAAGGAGGGCGAGGTATGCTTCGACTTCAAGGAACTTGACGGTCTGCTCCAGGACCGTTGGGCGAAAATGCGCGAGGCGTCGCCCGTCCCGTACATCCCGATCGTGCCGACTGGCTGGGATGCGACGCTCCGCTGCCGCCACGACGTTTCGTTCCCCTGGAAGGGGGAGATAATCTATCCGTATTGCGGCACGTTCACCAACAACACGGACGTTCTGTTCGAGAAGTACCTTCGCGACGCCAAGGCTGCCGCGCTGGCCGACCCGAAGAAGCCGGGCATCGTCTACATCAACGCCTGGAACGAATACACGGAGGGCTGCTGGTTGCTTCCCGATCGTCGGCGCGGCGATCTCAAGCTGCGCGCGATCGCGCGCGTGTTCGGGCGCCGTCCAGCTGACAAGTACGCCTACACCCATGTGTTTCCGAGTTGGCGAGGGAAGGACGCCAAGAACCAGACTGCCCAGTATATCGATGCTCCAGACATCGAGAATCTGAAGTATGGACCGCATCCGCGGCAGGGCATGGACGTTTGGCTGCCGAAGCGCGAACCGTCCGCGAAGGGGCGCGCTCCCGTTCTGATCGTCATCCACGGCGGCGGCTGGACGAGCGGCGACAGGATTCCCGGTGCCGCCGGGTGGCTGTGTAGATGCCGTGCGAAGGGGATCGCCCTCGTGACGATAAACTATCGCATGATTGCGGATGCCAACGACGATGACGTGAAACCTCCGGTGAAGGCGCCCATGGATGACGCGGTGGCGGCGATACGCTTTGTGCAGGCGCATGCCGACGAGTGGAACATCGACGTCTCGCGGATCGGGCTGACGGGCGGCAGCGCTGGCGCGTGCTCTTCCCTGTACTGCGCGCTTGTCGACGGCAATGCGCTTGGAATATACGCCGTCTACGCGCAGAGCCCGCAGACGTCCCTCGACCCGCAGGAGATGAAGGAATGGATTCCGAACTCCCGCCACGGCGGATACGCATTTGGCTACAAGGACTTTGCCGACTGGCTGGCGCACCGCGCGGAATGCCTACAACACATCGAACGATATTCCCCGGCAGGGCTTCTGCGGAAGTGCCCGGCGGACAAGGCCGCGCGGTTCTTCTACAGCTGCGCGGCGTTGCCGCCCGCGGGCGAGCTTCCGAAGGATCCCACCCACGCGGCGATGTTCTGCGTGAAGTTCGAGGAAATCTGCAAGGCGAAAGGCATTTTCTGCAAAGCAGCCTCGAGCGACGAGTTCCTCTCCGACCTGTCCGAACGTACGCGGTGAGGCTATGGCGTCCGTTCCCTCCGTCGCCTTGCGCGGGGGCGCGGATTCTGATAAAATGTCCGCCTGTGCCGTGATTGTGGCGGCAATCGGTTTCGTGATTCTAAACAACATAAAGGAAAGACCTTGACAATGAAGACGTCATCTCTTGAGACGGTGTGCATGGCCACGTTCGCCGCATTTGCCGTCTCTGCGGCAGAAGCTGTCAACGACTGGGAGAATACCCAGGTCAATTCCATCAACCGCGAACCGGCTCGCGCATACTCAATGCCGCTTGCCGACGGGAATGCCGCGCTGACGGACGATCTTGAGCCGAAGACTCCATACCGTCTGATGCTCAACGGCACCTGGAAGATCAGCTGGTGCGGCGAACCGTCGCAGCGTCCACTTGACTTCTGGAAGACTGACTTCGACGACTCCGCATGGTTCACGATCGACGTTCCCAGCTGCGTGGAGATGCGCGGCTTCGGCTCTCCCGGCTACACGAACGTGAGGTATCCTCACGCCAACATGCCGCCTCGCATCCTTGATCGCATCGACGGCAAGTCTGCATACAATCCCGTCTCTTCGTATCGGCGCACGTTCACTGTTCCGGCGTCCTGGTCCGGGCGCGACGTCTTCATCCGCTTTGACGGCGTCTATTCCGCCTATTACGTCTGGGTGAATGGACAGAAGGTCGGCTATGCCGAGGATTCCAAATTGCCGTCCGAGTTCAACATCACGAAGTATCTCAAGCCTGGCGAGAACCTGCTTGCCGTCGAGGTGTATCGCTGGTGCGACGGCAGCTATCTGGAGGATCAGGACATGTTCCGCTTCTCCGGCATATACCGCGACGTGTCTATCTTCGCGACGCCCAAGGTGCGCCTTGACGATTTCTGCGTGACGCAGTCGTTCAGCGCCGACTACAAGAATGCCAAGCTGTCGCTCAAGGCCACGGTTCGCGGCGGCAGCGCAGATGTGTCGGCAGAACTCTACGATGCCGCATTCAAGCGCATCGGATCGTTCAAGGATTCGCTTGATGTCCCGAATGTCCGCCTCTGGAGCGCCGAGGATCCGTATCTCTACACGCTCGTCATGAAGGCCGGCGATGATATTCGCGCCTGTCGCATCGGCTTCAAGGAAGTGAAGATCGCCGGAAACACGGTTCTCTTCAACGGAAAGAAGATCAAGTTCAAGGGCGTTGATCGCCACGAGTGCAGCCCGGAGAACGGGCGCACCGTGTCGCTTGATGAGATGGTGAAGGATGTCACGCTTTTCAAGAGATACAACATCAACACCGTCCGCACAAGCCATTATCCAGACCATCACCTTTGGTACGATCTCTGCGACCGTTACGGCATCTACGTGATGGCCGAGGCGAACGTCGAGGCTCACGAGCCCGGATATGGCGAGAATGGGCTTGGCCGCCACGAAGAGTGGTTCAAGTCGATCATGGAGCGCAACATAAACCAGGTGATGAACTATCGCAACCATGCCTCCATCGCGTTCTGGTCGATGGGCAACGAGACTGGTCACGGCAAGGGCTTTGTCGATACTATCGCCGCTGTGAAGGCCCTTGATCCGTCGCGTCCGGTGCATTGGGAGCGCGGCAACGTGGACGCCGATGTCGATTCCACCATGTATCCAACCGTCGAATGGCTTGAGAGCCGCGGGCGGCTCGGCGACAGGCCGCGCGGCGCGGACGCATCCGACTTCAACGGCAAGAATCCCGGACCTACCGCTCATAGCGCTGGCAAGCCGTTCTTCATGTGCGAATACGCTCATGCCATGGGCAACGCCATCGGCAACTTCCAGGAATACTGGGATGCGTTCTACAAGTACGACAGTCTCGTTGGCGGCTGCATCTGGGACTGGATCGATCAGGCCGTATGGAAATGCACAGATCGCATAGGCCCTGACGGCAAGCGCGTCAAGGTCCTCGCGTACGGCGGCGATTTCGACGAGCAGCCGAACGATGGCCCGTTCTGCTGCAACGGCGTGATCGGTCCAACGCGCGAAGTCACGCCCAAGCTGCTTGAAGTGGCTCATGTCCACCGCAACATAGTCGTATCCGCTCCCGACGCGGCCAAGGGGCAGGCGGAGGTGTGGAACCGCTTCGGCTTCACTTCGACAGACGCCTTCGACGCGACATGGGAGCTGTTGGAGGACGGAGTACGCGTTGACGGCGGCAAGTTCGTGTTCCCTGCGGTGAAGCCTCTTTCCCGCGCGCAGGTGGCGTTGCCGCATCCCACCGTCAATGTCAGCGCGGGACATGAGTATTTCTACAACGTTTCGTTCGCCCTCAAGGAGAGAACCTGCTGGGCTGAATCGGGCTGGGTTGTCGCGCGCGATCAGCTTCCCTTCAAACCCGGCCTCAACAGCTGGCCCGGGTTCTCGGGCGCCGCCGCCTCGTCGTTGTCCGATTCCGGATCGAAGGATGCAGTGACGGCGGAAGAGAATTCGAAGTCGATCACCGTCAAGGCCGGCGACACGGAGGCCGTGTTCTGCCGCAAATCCGGCACGCTCGCGCGCCTCACGATGCGCGGCAAGGATATCCTTTCGGACGTTGACGGTATTGTGGCCGGCCCGCGCTTCACATGCGCCCGCGCGTTCACCGACAACGACAAATGGCTTCGCGACGGAGCGCAGTGGTCCCATGACGCGACAAAGAGCTTCTATGATTCCGGTCTCACGCAGCTGCGCTACCATGCGCGCCCGCTGAAGACGACCTTCGCCTCCGACGGTTCGCTCACCGTCGTCTCCGTCGTGGAGGTGACGTCGTCAAAGTCCGCCGCTTTCACGCACGAGACGGCATGGACGTTCTTCCCGTCCGGGAAGGTGACCGCCCGCAACAGTGTTGCGCCGCGCGGCCGCATGCCTCCGGCTTTGCCGCGAATGGGCGTGACGCTGCGGCTTGACAAGTCACTCGAAAATGTCTCCTACTACGGTCGCGGTCCTGAAGAGAACTACATCGACCGCCGCACGGGCGCTTTCCTGGGTTTGTGGAAGGACACCGTGACCGGTTTCTACGAAGACTATGTGCGCCCGCAGGACTGCGGCTACCGCACGGACGTCCGCTGGATCGAACTCACCGACAAGGCTGGTCGCGGAGTGCGATTCTCGGCGGATCAGCCTCTTTTCGCGCAGGCTCTCCATTATACGATGGAGGATCTTGAGTTCGCGCGCCACCGTAATGGACAGCAGCGAATCCTGAACATCCCAGACGCACGTCCGGAGGTGATTCTCAACCTCGATGTCAGGCAGACTGGCCTTGGCGGCGCTTCTTGCGGCCCGAAGCCAATGCAGAAGTACATCTTCCCCGTCGAAAAAATCTCATGGAAGCTCACTCTTGAGCCTATTGGGAAAAAGAAGTTCCTAGGTTTGTTCTGAGCCGTTCGAGGAGGATTGTGATGAGCGTTGAAAACGAAGCGTTGTACAAGATCGGATATGGGCTCTACGTCCTGTCGGTGAACGACGGCGCGCGCGACGGCGGCATGATCTGCAACACCGTAGTGCAGGTCACGGCCGAGCCAGCCCGCCTTTCGGTGACGGTGCACAAGGGCAACTACACGCACGATGTAATCCGGCGCACCGGCAAGATGAACGTGAATGTCCTCGCGGAATCGGCTCCGTTCTCCGTCTTCGAGAACTTCGGTTTTCGGAGCGGACGCGATTCGGACAAGTTCGCCGGCGTGGAATTCACCCGTTCCGCGAACGGCCTCGCCGTGCTTTCGAAAGACTGCAACGCCTTCTTCTCCCTGAAGGTGGAGCAGTATGTCGATCTCGGTACGCACGGCATGTTCATTTGCTCCATTGAGGAAGGCAAGGCTCTTTCAAAGGCGGCGACGATGACGTATGCGTACTATCACGCCAATGTCAAGCCGAAGCCGAAAGCCGAGAAGAAGAAGGGATTCGTCTGCAAGATATGCGGCTACGTGTATGAAGGCGACGAGCTGCCGCCTGATTTCATATGCCCGTGGTGCAAGCATCCGGCGTCCGATTTCGAACCTCTATGATATGCGTTTCGCGCCATGAGAAGAGAAGACGAACTTAGAAACATAGAGATCGTGCGCAACTTCACGAAGTATGCCGCAGGATCGGTGTTGATCAAATGGGGCGACACATGGGTGCTCTGCACCGCGAGCGTCGAGGAGAAGGTTCCGCCGTTTCTCAAGGACACGGGCAAAGGCTGGGTCACGGCGGAATATTCCATGCTTCCCTCTTCCACGGGGGGCGGACGCAAGGACCGCGACATCAAGAAGCTCAAGCAGGACGCCCGTTCGTCGGAGATACAGCGCCTTGTGGGACGCGCGCTTCGCGCGGCGGTTGATCTCGCAAAGCTCGGCGAGAGGCAGATCACGATCGATTGCGATGTGCTGCAGGCCGACGGCGGGACGCGTTGCGCGTCGATCACAGGCGGCATGATTGCCTTGAAGGACGCCATATCGCGTTTGATCGCGGACGGCAAGCTGGAAGAGAATCCCATAGTCCACAATGTCGCCGCAGTGTCCGTTGGAATATGCGGCGGCGTTCCTACGCTTGATCTTGACTATGCGCACGATTCCACCGCAGATGTGGATCTCAACGTTGTGATGACCGATGACGGGCGCTATGTCGAGCTGCAGGGCACGGCCGAAGGCGAACCTTTCGGCGAGAGCGAGCTGGAAGCGCTCCGCGCGCTGGCGAAGAAAGGCCTTGCCGAGATATTCAAGCTCCAGCAGGCTTAGCGTTCACCAGTCGATGGGCTGCAGGCCGTTGCGTTCGAGGTAGGCGTTGGCGGCGCGGAAGTGGTTGCATCCGAAAAAGCCGCGGCTGGCAGAAAGCGGAGAAGGATGCGCCGATTCCAAGATGCAGTGCCTGGAGCGGTCTATCACCGATCCTTTGCGCTGGGCGTATGATCCCCAAAGCATGAAGACTAGATGTTCGCGTTCGGCGGATATGCGGCGCACGACGGCATCGGTGAAGATTTCCCATCCCTTGCCCTGATGGCTTCCAGCTGAGTGTGCGGCGACCGTCAGAGTGGCGTTTAGGAGAAGTACACCTTGATCTGCCCATGACAGCAGGTCGGGAACCGGCGGAGAGCCGGCGGCACGGCGTTCTGGATATTCGTCAGCCAGCTCCTTCGCGATGTTCAGAAGCGATGGAGGCGTGCGGATGTTCGGCGGCACATAGAATGCAAGTCCCTGGGCCTGTCCTGGCTCATGGTATGGATCTTGCCCGAGGATCACAATTTTCACTTTGTCCAGCGGAGTGCGGTCGAAGGCTGCGAAGATGAGCTTGCCGGGGGGATATACGATGCCGCTAGAGTATGCGGAGCGGACGAAGCCCGCGAGCTTGGCGAAATATGGCTGGTCGAATTCTGGCTGGAGAAGGGGCAGCCAAGACGGATGGATTTTAACGTTCATGGTCAGAAGCAGCGGTTGGAGATGTCGGTTGTCGTGTTGAGGTGGGCCCTGTGGTCGGACGGAGTCTTTGAGAGTGGAAACCGGATGTCGGCGTATTCGAGCTTCCAGTGCTTTTTGCCGGAGATAAGGCGGAAACCAAGTTTTTCGAGTCTCGCTATCGCCTGGGCATCGGTGTAGGCGCCGGCGTCTTTGAGTATTTGGCGGATGGCGGCGCGGCGGGCTTCAAGTTCTCCTGTCGGCCTGTTCTCGGCGAGGATCGAAGCGAGTGCCGCGGCACGGCGCTCGCGTCCATTGCGCGCGGCGTCGTCGGCGGAATCTGCAAGCGCGGCCAGAAGTTGCTCGCGAAGTTCGCCGGGGAACACTTCGCGGAAGGCGGGCGAGGCGAGGAGGGGAGACGGCGGCACATCGGTCCGGGATGGGGGCGGCTCTGCCGCGACGGCATCGTGGGCGGCGGAAAGTTCAGCTGATAGGCGCGCGCATTCGCTTTGCAGGCGCATTTGCTCGCTTGCGGCTGATGACAATTTCGCTTCGGCGGCACGGAGTGCGGCTTCTGCTGATGACGCGCGGCGCTC
>Ga0310786_10005916_pt1 | contig 16445 bp, 13 predicted proteins | sample AusTroGonzalo_MG_FD_203881 | JGI IMG/M metagenome (GOLD analysis project Ga0310786, IMG submission 203881) | Bovine rumen microbial communities from tropical cattle in Woodstock, Queensland, Australia - Gonzalo_03 (v2) (version 2) | ecosystem: Host-associated > Mammals > Digestive system >... | reverse complement strand
TGATTATCCATAAAGGCCGGGTGGGTGAAGTATACAACATCGGCGGACACAACGAGATGGCGAACATCGACATTGTGAAGCTGATCTGCAAGGAACTGGGCAAGCCGGAAAGCCTGATCACCTACGTGACAGACCGGAAGGGACACGACATGCGCTATGCTATTGACCCGACAAAGATTCATAACGAGCTGGGCTGGCTGCCGGAGACAAAGTTTGCCGACGGTATCAAAAAGACAATCCAGTGGTACCTGGACAACCGTGAATGGTGGGAAGAGATTGTGAGCGGGGAATACCAGAACTACTATGAGAAGATGTACGGAAATAGGTGAAACGCGATGAGAGTATTTGTTACAGGAGTGGCCGGACAACTTGGTCATGATGTGATAAATGAGCTTGCAGCCAGAGAATATGAAGTATTCGGTTCTGATATCCAATCAGAATATGCAGGCATACAGGATGGAACGGCTGTTACAGATATACCCTATGTTCAATTGGATATTACAGATCCTGGTGCAGTCAAACATATCATTTCCGAAGTGAAGCCGGATGCGGTTGTTCATTGTGCTGCCTGGACGGCGGTTGATGCGGCTGAGGATGAAGAGAATAAACCGAAGGTTCATTTGATTAATGCTCTTGGAACAAAGTATATAGCTGAGGCAGTTAAGGATATAGATGCCAAAATGATCTATATCAGTACGGATTATGTATTTGACGGACAGGGTGACCGGCCTTGGAAACCAGATGATAAATGTTATGCTCCGCTGAATGTGTACGGCCAGAGCAAATTGGATGGAGAACAGGCAGTTGCGAATACGCTTTCTAAATACTTCATTGTCCGGATTGCCTGGGTCTTTGGTTTGAACGGTAAGAATTTTATCAAAACAATGATTAATGTTGGTAAGACACATGATGAAGTCCGAGTAGTAAATGATCAGATTGGGACACCAACATACACGAAGGATCTTGCCAGATTACTTGTTGATATGGTTGGAACGGAGAAATACGGGTATTATCATGCAACAAACGAAGGCGGATATATCAGTTGGTATGATTTCTGCTGCGAGTTTTACCGCCAGTATGGCCTAAAGACAAAAGTAATACCGGTAACAACAAAAGAATATGGTTTGAGTAAAGCGGCCAGACCGTTTAACAGCAGGCTTGATAAAAGTAAACTGATCAAACAAGGTTTTGTTCCGCTGCCTACTTGGCAGGATGCAGTCAGCAGGTATCTGCAGGAAGCAGCATTATAGTTGCGGTTTTCATATGGGTTTTGTTTTTGAGCTGGATACTTTTTCTATGATGAAAGAGCTGAATAGTACTATGCAAGGAATAAAAAAGGACACAAGAAAAGTGTTGATTGTAGCGACGACGTTCCTGTGTGTTGATGGCTTAACTAGTGTCCTGATTCATTTGGCCAGAATAATCAGCGAGTATTGTGTTGTGGATTTTTCTTTGGGAGCGGGGGCAGATTCCCAAATTGTGACAGCATTGGAGGAAATAGGGGAAGTATTTTTTTTACCAGATAGAAAAACAAGAACCATAAAATACATGTCAGCATTAAAACGATTGGTTGATAGAAAACGTTATGACATTGTTCACATTCATGGGAACAGTTCAACAATGGCTGTGGATTTGATAGCTACTCGACGAATAAAAGTCAGGATTGCGCACTGCCACAATTGTGCAAAACAAAACATAATAAAGCAATTTGTTTTAGGTACAATGATGAACCTGTTTGTAACACATCCAGTTGCTTGTTCTCGTAAGGCAGGAGAAGCTATTTATTCTAAACCATTTACTGTGATTCGGAATGGAATAGATACCAATCGATTTGTTTTTAGACAAGACGTACGGGAAAAAGTTAGAGAACAATTTGGATTAAATGATGCATATGTGATTGGACACATAGGACGGTTTAATCGTCAGAAGAATCAGGATCGTCTTATTGGAATCTTGATGGAGGCTTTACAAATCAGACAAGATGCGGTACTGATGCTTTGCGGCAAAGGTGAATTGGAAAACGAATTCCAAGAAAAAGCAACACAAAGTGGATTGATGGATCATATCCTCTTGATAGGTGAGGTAAATGATCCTGAAAAGTATATGATGGCAATGGATGTATTTGTACTTCCAAGTTTGTTTGAGGGGCTTCCGCTGGCTGGTGTTGAGGCTCAGGCATCAGGTCTTCCATGTGTTTTTTCAGATGGTATTACAAAGGAGACAGCAATTTTATCGGCTGTTTCTTTCCTGTCTCTGGAGGAATCTAACAGGAAATGGGCAGAAGTGATATGTTGTCAAGCTATGAATGTGCGTGAAAAAGCTGCTTCAGAAATATGTAGTGCCGGTTACGGATTGAACATAGTGCATGATCAGATCTGTGATTTATATGGCATTTCATGAGGTGATATTATTTTGTATATATCAGTAGTGATGGCGTCTTACAATGGAGAAAAAACAATTTTGAATCAGCTGGACACACTTAGGCTTCAGACTTTACAACCAGATGAAGTGTTGATTTTTGACGATTGTTCAACTGATCGTACGAAGGAATTGGTATCAAATTACATTATCAGGTATTCGTTATCAGGATGGAAATTATACGAAAATGAAGAGAATATAGGGTGGAAAAGGAATTTTTTTGAAGGCATCAGAAAAAGTTCAGGTGATATAGTTTTTCTATGTGATCAGGATGACAAATGGTACCCGAATAAAATCGCGGCAATGACAAAAACAATATTGGCATATGATGAGATACAGCTACTCAGTTGTGATATGAGAATATTGTATCAACAGGAAGCAATCAAAGCGAAGAAGTATAAAGAGACAAAGCGGGAACGAAGCGGAGAAACGACACAGTATGGTTTTACGAAACACTTTTTTATGAATCCGCGACCGGGTTGTTCGTATGCAATCCGGCGATCGTTTTTTGACGAGGTTAGTGGAGGGTGGAAGGAGTTTTATCCTCATGATGAATTTTTGTGGTTAATGGCAGCACTACAAGATGGAGCATATTTTCAGAACACAGTTCTTATGGACTATATTCGTAGTGAACAAAGTGTATCCGATATACGATATAAAGATATTGCGATGCAGCAAAAGAACCTGGCATATATAATGTCAATGCTAAGTAATATGGAACAGTACTCAATTGACAATCCGGAAAAAGTTCCGAAGGAACGACTTGAGATGATACGTACTGCAAAGGTCTGGTGTGAAAAGCGAGAACACCTTATGAAAACCCGGAATCCGTTTTGTTGGATTATGCTTATGCCATATTGGGGATACTATAATTCAGTAAAGAACTGCCTGAGTGATTTATATCTTGTTTTATTCGGTAGTTTTCGACGCAGAGCAATATAACACGTGGGGGTAATAAATTGAAAAAGATCAAAGAATTTGCCAGATTTATATGGCAGTTGGCTAAAAACGACTTTACAACAAAGTACTCCGCCAATTACTTTGGTGTTTTCTGGGCTTTTGTTCAGCCAATAGTAACGATAGCTATTTATATCTTTGTTTTTCAGGTGGGATTCAGAGCCAGAGACGCTCAAAATGGTTATCCTTATGCGCTTTGGTTGATTGCAGGAATTGTTCCTTGGTTTTTCTTTGGAGAGGGAATGATTGGTGCGACCAATGCGTTCGCAGAATATAGTTATCTGGTTAAAAAAGTCGTGTTCAGAATAGATGTTCTGCCTTTAGTTAAAGTTTTATCATCACTTTTTGTTCACCTGTTTTTTGTAGGTTTTTCATTATTTATATTTTTTCTAAACGGAAAAGCACCTGATCTTCGTTTTTTACAGATAATATATTATATGTTTTGCCTTATCTGTCTGATGGCGGTTCTTTCGTACTTTACTGCTTCTATTGTCCCCTTCTTTAAGGATTTCAGTCAGATTGTTAATGTTGTGATCCAGATAGGAATGTGGCTGACGCCAATTATGTGGAATTATGAAGAATTATCTCCGAGTTTAGGAAAATGGGGATTACTGTTTAAGCTAAATCCGATGTTTTATATTGTTCAAGGATATCGGGATAGTTTTATGAAAGGTTATTTGTTCTGGACAAGAAGTATGTCACTATATTTCTGGGGTGTTGTTTTGATTCTGGGATTTGTTGGGTATAGGTGTTTTAAAAGAATGAAGCCGCATTTCGCTGATGTGATATAGGAGGAAGAAAATGCAGGAGGCAGTTATCAAAGTACAGCATGTCAGCAAGGTGTATAATTTATATACAAGTCAAAAAGATCGTTTGAAAGAGATATGGAGTCTTCGTCATAAATCCTATCACGAAGATCATTTTGCTCTTCGCGATATTAATCTGGATGTATATAAAGGAGAATGCGTAGGCATTATCGGAACTAATGGTAGTGGAAAATCCACTTTACTAAAGATTATTACCGGGGTGCTTGAGGCATCGGAAGGCAATGTAGAAAAAACTGGGAAAATCAGCGCATTGCTGGAATTGGGTGCCGGATTCAATATGGAGTATACTGGAAGGAAAAACATATATTTGAATGGTCTGATGATGGGATATACCAATCAGGAGATGGATGGGAAGGTCCAGCATATTATAGATTTTGCTGAAATTGGAGATTATATTGATCAACCTGTAAAAACATATTCAAGTGGTATGTTTGCGCGGCTAGCTTTTGCAGTCGCAATTAATGTTGATCCAGATATACTAATTGTAGATGAAGCATTAAGTGTTGGTGACATTTTTTTCCAAGCGAAATGCTATAAAAAATTTAACGAATTTCAAAAACAGGGAAAAACCATTCTTTTTGTATCGCATGATCTTGGGAGTGTATTGAAGTACTGTGATCGATGCCTGTTGATTAATCAGGGGGATCAGATTGCATGTGGTAATACTGCTGAGGTAGTCAATATATATCGGAGGCTTTTGGTTGAAACAGCACATGAACAAGATAAAAAAGTTGACGATGACATTCGCCAAATGAACGAGCACAATGCGCAGAAGATGGGAATTGCTTCTGTTATAGAGGATACCGGCAAACAAAAAGACCAACTAGTACTTAATCCAAATGTATCGAGTTATGGAAATGGAAAAGCAGAAATCATTGATTTTGCTATTATAGACGAGAGTGGGTTGGTAACAAATTCTGTACCAAAGAATACCCAATTCAGAATTATGATGAAAGTTAAATTCCATGAGGATATACGAGAACCTATTTTTGCATATACAATTAAGGACCTGAAAGGGCAAGATATAACCGGTACAAATTCCTATTTAGAGAACAACCAAATTACCGCAGTTCAGAAAGATTCGATTTATGAAATAAGCTTTAAACAAAATATGTTGCTTCAGGGTGGTCAGTACTTACTTTCACTAGGCTGTACAGGCTATGAAGGCGAAAAATTTGTGGTCCATCACAGATTGTATGATGTATGTAACCTGCATGTTTTGTCAGAAAAGAATACAATTGGCGTTGTAGATCTGAATGTGAGTGTGTTGATCAAGCAGAAAGGATAAGCATGGAAAACAGACAGATAGGGAATGTTGTGCTGGATCTTACGGATTATGATCCTACGGACGTGTATTCTGACGGACCGATTGAAAACGAAATGCTGGAACTATCAAGAGAATGCACTGCGGAGAAAATTACAAAAGTCCTGAATTCGACACATAGTTGGCCTGTTTTTTATCATTTTTCACCTGTTAGAGAGAATATCCTGAAATGGTATCCTTTTGCTGAACGAGCTGCTGTATTAGAAATTGGAGCCGGCTGCGGTGCGGTTACAGGAGCGTTGACGGAGAAAGGACTACAGGTAGTATCTAATGATCTGTCCTTAAAGAGATGTGAGATTAATGCTTGGAGACACAGGGATAGTAAAGGCTTATCGATTGTTGTAAGTAATTTTGAAAAGCTGGCGGAAAAAACACATGAATCTTATGACTATGTGACAATGATTGGTGTGTTTGAATATGCGGCGAGTTACATACATTCATCTGCGCCATATGATGATTTGTTGAATATGGCTAATGGGATGCTGAAACCCAATGGAAAACTTCTAATTGCTATAGAGAACCGCTTTGGAGCTAAATATTTTGCGGGATGTGCAGAAGACCATCTGGGAACTTTTTTCAGCGGTATTTCCGGGTATACATCTGATAGCAAAGTAAGAACATTAAATCATCAGGAATGGGAAAACTTGCTGAAAAAAAATGATTATAAACAATATAAGTTTTATTATCCATATCCGGATTATAAATTTCCTCTTGTTATTTATTCAGATGATAGGCTTCCTGGGAAAGGAGAATTAATTCGGAATCAAAACAACATGGATCGGAATCGATATGCGGTTTTTGATGAGAACCGATTCTGGGATTCTATTGCCGACACTCAATATTTTCGGGATTTTTCAAATTCCTTCTTCATTGAAGTAATAAAAAAAGAGGGATAAAAATGGAAACAGTCCTTTTTTCAAGTTTTGCTGCGGAACGTTCTCCGGATCTACAAATTTGCACTCAGATTGTTGAACGAAATGGGACAAAAGTAGTACGTAAAAGTGCTTTGAATAATCGGGGGCATGGGCACATTCAGAGAATAAAAGAGCATGAAGTAATACTCAAGAATTCTTTTTTGAAGACTTCGTTTTTCAGTGTTTGCCCGATTATATCACAGGGAGAATCGTGGGTGGAATTTGCCTATATGGAAGGCAAAACGATGGAACAATGGACAGAGAGCCAGATCCACAAAGGAAACATTGATGGAATAAAAAAAGTTCTAGGTGTTTACTGGGACAATTTGCTTGTTATGGATTGTGGTTCGTTTACACCATCGGGAGAGTTTACACGGATTTTTGGTACGGATATTCCACAGAAAAAAATGCATGGTGCGTACAATCAGGATATTGATTTAATTCTGACAAACCTTTTTTTCAATGGTGAAGAGCCTAATAATTGTATTGTTACAGATTACGAATGGGTTTTTTCATTCATGGTACCATTGGAGTATGTTTTTTATCGTATGGTTTTCTGTAGCGTTGCACTTTCACGCTTGCCTGATAAGGTCAAGAATGAACTATATGGGTTGGCTGGAATCGAACCTAAAGATTTAGACCGCTTTCTTGAAATGGAAATATCGTTTCAGAAGCATATAACAGGACAGACGCTAACTATGGCAGACCATTACAGGCGAATGGGACAAGGAGTGCTTCCGGTTTGTTCAGAGCGTTCACCATATGAGATAATAATCAGAAATAACAATGATATTCTGGAACGGAAACTCTTTTATAAATCGGCATTCAAATTGGATTTAACCGAGTATTCAGCGGAGACTCTCAGAATTCAATTAGGCTATCCTTTCAATGTTATTCAATTGGAAACAAAGGATATGGAAGGTTGGATATGTGAGAATGCTGATTATTCAGAAGGACAAGTTTTTTTAGCCGGTAATCAGCCCCTGATCTTCAGCTGGAAAGGATCAGGAAGACCTACGTTGAATTGTAAAATCTGTGATATTGATGAGTTAATATATCAAAAGACGATAAAGGCCTGTTTCTTGAATTATGGTAATATAATTGGGAAATTGGAGACGCAAGTGCGCAACCAGGGGGATCAAATTCAAGGATATGTGAACAAGATCGGGGATCTGGAGACGCAAGTGCGCAGCCAGGGGGATCAAATTCAAGGATATGTGAACCAGATCGGGAATCTGGAGACGCAAGTGCGCAGCCAGGGGGATCAAATTCAAGGATATGTGAATCAGATCGGGGATCTGGAAACGCAAGTGCGCAGCCAGGGGGATCAAATTCAAGGATATGTGAATCAGATCGGGGATCTGGAAACGCAAGTACGTAGTCAGGGAGATCATATTAACGCTTATCAGGCAGAATGGAATGTTTTGGTTTCTGCGGGGAAGGTTTATCACGATATGCCGGTAGCAATAATCAGACAAAAGCAGGAGCAGAGAATGAATATGCAAAATCAACAAGGGATAGGGCCAGACGCAACCATTGTTATTCCAACCAAAAATGGTGGAGAATTGTTTAGGCAGGTTTTGGACAGGATATACGGACAAGTGACCCAGTATACATATGAGGTTATTTGTGTTGATTCAGGTTCAACCGATAATACTCTTCAAATCATACAGGAGTTTCCTGTAAAATTAATACAAATTCCGGCGGAAGAATATGGACATGGGAAAACAAGAAATCTGGGGGCAAGCTATGGGAATGGTGAGTTTATATGTTTCCTGACACAGGATGCCTTGCCGGTTCATGAATCATGGCTTGAAAATATGCTGAATGCAATGAAGCTGGATCCGCAGATTGCAGGAGGATTTGGTCGTCATTTGCCCTATTCACAATGTAATTTTATCGATGAAAGAGATATCAATGGTTTGTTTGCGGGCTTTGGCCAAACTAATACAATTTACTATAATGAAGATCCAAATCGGTATGAAACAGATCCGGGATATCGCTCAGTCTTGGCTTTCTTTAGTGATAATAATTCATGTCTTCGACGTAGCATATGGGAGCAATACCCATATCCAGATGTTGAATTTGCAGAAGATCAGATCTGGATGCGTCAGATGATAGAAAAAGGATATAAAAAAGTGTATTGTCCGGATGCCACGGTGTATCATTCACATAATTATGATCCAGCAACATATTTTATGCGTTACTATGATGAGCATAAAGGCTTATATGAGATTCACGGATATACAAATCTGAAACATTGGTATTATATTCCTGCTGCTGTTGTCAAACATGTTAAAAGTGATATAGGATATATCAGGACGACTACAAACTCCAGACGCAGGAAACTGGGTATGGTTTGGTATTCTATCCGGCGTAATTATGCAAGATACACTGCTGGATTTATTGGTGGACACTATCATGAGAAGTCACCGGAAAAGAAAACGAAACTGGATCATAAATATTCACAGCAATATAGACAGAGGAGAGGTATCTATGGGAAGAATAAATAATCTTATGGCGCATGTGAAACAGACATATAAGGATGAAGGAATGATCAAAAGTATGAAATTCCTGAAAAACAAGATAAAAAGTATTTATAAAACCCAGGGAGCGCAAGGGCTCGTTGAAAAGATAAATGTATTAAGCTCACAGATTAATATTCCGCAATTTTATGGTTTTGTTACCAATGATACGCCGATTCCAATGAATCTAGAAGAAAAAGATGCTGCAGGATGTGATAGAATCCTATTAAACTGGATTATTCCGGAAATGGGAATTGGCTCTGGTGGACATATGAACATTTTCCGGTTTGTTTCACTATTGGAGGACCGTGGTATCCATAATCGAATCTACGTATGTAATGCTACAAAGATGCTAACTGATGAAGATCTTCGAGATTTTCTCAAAGCTCATTATAATATTACAAATGATAATGTAGAAGCTTATTGCAGTACAGATTCCATTTCTTTTGCGCATGGAACAGTAGCAACAAGCTGGCAGACAGCATATTATGTTCGTAGATTTCAGAATACGATATCGAAATTCTATTTTGTTCAAGATTTTGAACCAGTGTTTTATCCGATGGGTTCTGAATACTTGATGGCAGAAAATACTTATAAGTTCGGATTCAGAGGAATCACGGCCGGAGAATGGCTAAAAAAGAAACTACATGATGAGTATCAGATGAAGACAGATAGTTTTATGTTTTCATATGATCGGGATATATATAAACCATGTGTTAAACGGGACACGAAAAAGAGATTGTTTTTGTATGTGCGACCAGTAACACCCAGAAGATGCTTTGAAATAGCGTTGCTAGCCTTATGCAAATTATATGAAAGAATGCCCGAAATAGAAGTGGTAATGGCGGGATGGGATGTCAGTAATTATTATATTCCCTTTATTCATTTGAACGCTGGCAACCTATCTTTGAATGAATTACCTGATTTGTATGCACAATGTGATATTTGTATCGTTATGTCAAGTACAAATCTTTCACTTCTTCCGGTTGAAGTTATGGCGAGCAATTCGGTTGTGGCATGTACAGCAGGGGAGAATAATGAATGGCTGATTAATGATACGAATGCCATTATCATACCGAACGATCCAATTGGAATTGCTGATATGCTATATGAAGCTTTGCACGATTCTGAACGGTTGAAAAAACTGAGGGAAAACGGGTTGAAATATGCTCAGGAATATACATCCTGGGAAGAAGAAGCAGATAAAGTCTATCGATATATTACGGAAGGAATCAAAGAAGATGAAGCAGCTGGTTAAAACTCTTATTCTGGGAGGAAACGGTTTTATTGGAAGAAATTTGGCACAAAAGCTACTCCAAGATCCTGATTTTGCTGTAACTTGCTTTGATCGAATTGATCCTCCTAATAAAGACAACCGGATTACATACATCTCAGGTGATTTTTTCGACATTCAGTTATTGGAATCACTGGTAGATGAATATGATGTGATTTATCATGCCATATCAACCCTTACAGTTGGCAATTCAAGTGCAAATTATATGAATGGATACACAGGAGATTTTGTTCAATCAGTAAGATTGTGTGATTACATTCAGAAAACTGGTAAGAAATTGATTTTTCTCTCTTCCGGTGGAACGGTATATGGTAATCATGAAAAGATGCCGGTTACAGAAAAAGATTATTGCCAACCAATAAACCATTACGGAACGGTAAAACGTTGTATTGAAAATGTGATGGAAACATTTCATGTGCAGAATGATGCAAAAATGATTGTTGCCAGAATTGCTAATCCTTATGGCCCTGGGCAGGATTACCGGAAAGGAGTTGGAGTAATTGATGCGGCAATAAAAAATGCGATAAATCATACTCCTATGACTATATGGGGAGATGGAAACATTATCCGGGACTATATCTATATTGAAGATACCTGTGCTATGTTAAGGGCTCTTGCAAAATATGATGGTTCTGACACTATTTTCAATCTGTCTTCGGGTGAAGGACATAGTATTAATGAAATCTTGAAAATGGTTAAATCTAGATATCCTGAATTGGAAGTAGTCTATACACCAGGCAGGTCTGTGGATTTGAAAGAAATTGTTCTTGATAACCACAAGATTCGGAGCATATACAATAGACCGCTAATCTCTTTGAAAGATGGTATAGATAAATATATAGATTATATTGTTTCGGAATAATCTAGTCGACAGTAGAATTCCTACAAGGGAAAATTATAGAGGATGGTTGCTACAAATGAAAAAGAGAATTTTAGCTATCGTTGCCATTTGTGCCTTGTTTGTTGGCGCTTATTACATCGGTGGTAATTCGACTACTTCCAATGACATATTATCAACAACGGCATCTTCTCAGGAAAACATCATGGTAGAAGAAGAAAATGCAGCAAAGCTTTCAGCCATTGAAGAAGTATTTCTGTCGGAGAAAACAAAATCTAATCTTGCATTAGGAAGTGCTGAAGCTGGGCTAACCTGCCCAGTCTCGTTTTTTTTACAGGATCTTCAAAACCTGGATCCACATGATACAATATCTATGCTAAAAGCTTGTAATGTAAGCAATATTAGTGTGCCACTTGTATGGAGATTTTTGGAGGAAAAGGAAGGAGTATTTGATCCGTCCGAATATGATCAACTACTTCAACCATATGTTGATGCTGGGTTCCATTTTATTTTTTTGATTGATGCGGGGAATCGGCATATATACAACCAAAATGGTGATGTAGTTACGTTTTCTTTACCTGACTGGGTATTGTCCAGTGAGAGTATAACAAGACAGATTGACTTTTTAGATAGACAGGATAGCGAATATGGGCTGAGTTATAGTAATCCAATAAATCAGCAGAGGTTTTTACAGTATTGCGAGCAGACAGTGACATACTTTGGGGTAAAATATGCAGAGAGTTTAGTCGGCTTTGCTCCATGTATCATGAATGAGTTTGAAATTAAGTATCCACAAACTCAATATGCTTTTACAGATTTTAGCAATGAGGCTTTATGTGCATTTCGCAAGTATCTGCAAAATAAATACACGACTGTTGACGTAATGAACAAGACCTTAGCGACATCTTATCCGGGTTTTTCAAGCGTTTCTTTTCCAGTGATAAATTATAGTAATTCTATTACAGATGGTTCATTGAATGATGACCCATTATTTGCGGATTATATGCAATACAGAGAACAGGCAATTATAGATTATATAACGCCAGTATATAAAATGATTCGAGAGACTGGCAATACTGTTATTGCTTACTTTGGGCAGCCATTGTCAGGGCATGATGCGATTTATGGTGCCGGCGTAGTGACAAAACTATCTTCGTTAATTGATATTGCGGTCATAGATTTTAATTTCCATAATGGATATAATGAAGTGTATGATAGTATTATTCCAGCAATGCTAGTCAATTACGTTCATAATGCAGGATACCCTGAAGTATGGGCTGGATTGTATTTTGAACGAATACCATATTTAGAGCATATGTCTTTTCTTCAGGAAACTATAGATTATATTGCGGAAGATGGTCTTGCAAAGGGATATGAAATTGGTGGGGTTTTTCATGCTTTTAGGGAGCATGGAGTTGATGCGACTCCAACAATGAAATATGGTATAACAAAACGAAAAGAGCCCTCCAGGATTGCCATTTATGCTGGAGAATGGGATTTTTATAAAGATCATGGAGAAAAGGTCAGATATTATGATTATTTCTCCGATGCTTTATCTCAGATGTATAAAATTGTTCGTTTTGAGTTGGGGTATCCTGTTGATATTTTATGTGATGATGCCATATTACAAGACAAGCTTGATCAATATGATTTGCTGATAATTCCTTCTCAGTTTTATGTAGATGTGGCAGTGCGCGATAAAATTGAGCAGTATATTTCAGCAAATGGTAAGACGCTTATGGATTTTCGCTTTGGAGAATGGAATGTAAATGGATTAAATACTGGCTCTTGGTCGGATCCATATTTTTATATAGGTGGGAAAGAGGCTTTAAGAATCGCTGAGGAACATGTAATATCTATTGCTGATTCACCGGTGAGAAAAGGAGACTATCTTATTCGCTCATACTATCCTGCTTTACCGAATGTTTATGCTATTTACCCGTCTGATGACGAAAGAGCGCATCCGTTATTTACAGATGATATAGGACGATATATAGGGGTTTTTACAGATAGAACTATTGTCTTGGGCTTTCAGCCACAAATCCAATATAAATATACAGATTCGGAAGAGGAAAAGCAGAAATCTATTAACATAATTAGAGAGGCAATTGCTTATCTTCAACAATGATTAATTTATTGATGTTATCATGATTATGATAAATCTAGGCGATAAACACTAACATGATTATTTGTTTTACACTATTTGATTGATAAACTATCAATATCATGATAGAAGATGATGGAGCTTTAGGTGTGTACAGATTACAGACAAGCGGTGAATCTTATCTTTTTTGAATGAGATGTGGAATTTATAATGAAAATACTGATCGTATTGCATAAATCTTATTCTCTTCCGGTTATATCTCCTGTTTATCAACCTATTCAGGTAGGCGACTTGAAAACAATAGATCAATCATATTATAGGGATAATACAGGAGATAACATTTCAGTAAAAAACAAAACATTTTGTGAATTGACAGCATTATATTGGGCATGGAAAAATATGAATACAGATATTCTGGGTTTATGTCATTATAGACGTTATCTGGGGAACGGTTGTGTTTGGAAGAAAAAACAAGAGAGATTATTGAAGGAACAAGACATAACGTCGCTCCTTCGCTCTTCAGATATTATTCTTCCACGAAAAAGGCATTATTGGATAGAGACAAGAGAAAGCCAATATGTACATGCCCATCATGCTAAGGATTTACAGGTTACAGAAATGGTGCTTCAAGAAAAGTATCCGTCTTTTCTTCCAGCGTGGAGGCATACACTTGCTTCTCGTAGTGGGCATATATGTAATATGTTTATTACAAGACATGAGCTGTTTAGTGAATATTGTAGTTGGTTGTTTGATATTCTCTTTGAGGTTGAAAAACGACTGGATATTTCTTCGTATTCCGAAAACGATCAAAGAGTATTTGGTTTCTTGGGAGAACGGTTATTAGATGTATGGGTGGAAACGAAACAGCTTCGATATGTGGAAACGCCAGTAATAAATTTGGAAAAGCAAAAATGGATAAAAAAAGGAGCGCTTTTCATACAAAGAAAATTTCATAAGACGAATGGATAATAGATAAACAAGACATGAAAGTTGAAAACCTTGTCAAAATCATCGAATCTGATTCCTACACGGGGATTCCGGACAGCTAGCTGAAGGTACTGTGCAATTGCCTGATGGAAACTTGTGGTATTGATCCGAAACATCACGTGATTGCAGCCAACGAAGACGGCGCTGGAAAATAAAAAAGAGTTTTATGGAATATATAATTACTATATGAAAAGAGAAAAGATATATTGAAGATACTATTGAGATGGTGGGAATATAGGCATGTATGATTTTCTTGTTGTCGGTGCCGGTCTTTATGGAGCAACGGTGGCACGGGAATTAACCGATGCGGGGAATTCTGTTCTGGTGATTGACAAACGCCCGCAGATTGCGGGAAACGTTTATACGGAAAAGGTGGAAGGGATTAACGTGCACATCTACGGCGCGCATATCTTCCATACAAACAATAAAACCGTATGGGATTATGTGAATCGATTTGCTGTGTTCAACCGCTTTACCAATAGTCCGGTGGCCAACTATAAAGGAGAACTGTTCTCCCTGCCCTTTAGTATGTATACCTTCAATAAAATGTGGGGTGTGGTGACGCCGGCAGAAGCGGAGGCCAAGATTGCGGAGCAACGGAAAGAAATCACCGGTGCACCGAAGAACCTGGAGGAACAGGCAATCTCCCTGGTTGGCCGGGATATTTATGAGAAGCTGATCAAGGGATATACGGAAAAACAGTGGGGTCGTGACTGCAAGGATCTTCCTGCTTTTATCATCAAACGGCTTCCGGTTCGGCTGACATTTGACAACAACTACTTCAATGCGCTGTATCAGGGCATTCCGATCGGCGGATATACGAAGATGGTTGAACACATGCTGGATGGTATCGAAATCCGGCTGGGTGTGGACTACCTGGAGCAGAAAGAAGAATTGGACAAGCTTGCTGAAAAGGTTATCTATACAGGTTCGATTGACGCTTATTTTGACTATAAACTCGGACCGCTGGAGTATCGTTCAGTCCGCTTTGAGACAGAGGTTCTGGATAAACCGAATTTCCAGGGCAATGTGGCTGTAAACTATACAGACCGGGAGACACCCTGGACCCGGATTATTGAGCATAAATGGTTTGAATTCGGAAAAGACGAGAACGGGAACGATTTGCCGAAAACAGTTATCAGCCGGGAATACAGCTCTGAGTGGAAACTCGGAGACGAACCGTACTATCCTGTAAATGATGCGAAGAACGGAAACCTGTACCAGGAATATAAGAGACTGGCGGAACAGGAGAAGAATGTGGTCTTTGGCGGACGGCTTGGCGAATACAAGTATTATGACATGGATCAGGTGATTGCGGCTGCGCTGGAAAAGGTACAGGCGTTGCCGTAAGGAACGTACAAGAAACAACACATATAACAAATAAGAGGAGGCGGAAAGCCATGAAATTCTACAAAATCGACGATCAGATTGTGATCAGTGACAAAGCTTTGTCTGTTGGCGAAGAACTGACGGCCAATACTACCGACGGAGCCCATGAGAAGCATGTTCCGGTGATTGAGCAGGATGGAGATACTGTAACGATAAAGGTTGGATCTGTGGAGCACCCATCTCTGCCGACACACTATATTGAATGGATTCTGTTGGAAACAGAACAGGGATTTCAAATACACTATCTGAAACCGGGAATGAAACCTGAAGCAGTATTCAAAGTAAATGAGGCTGTTGTGGCGGCGTATGAATACTGCAATCTGCACGGATTGTGGATAGCAATCTGAATAATCGATGAGTATTTTTGATTTATATTATTGATCTTTTGCAAGGTAAAAAGAATCTATAATACTATATTACTGAAGTAACATCCCTTTTGTGGATTTTTAGAACTGTTTTAGATTTGTGAGTGGAGGGAATACAATTGAGCAAAAAAGACAAAGGAACAGAGATGTTGCCAAGCTTTTTATTCTCATTAACCTTGTTTCTTTTTTTCCCAATGAAGCTGTATTTTACTAAATGTGATGAATACTGGTTTGCATTCGACGATCTGATTCCATATTTGTTCTTTTTTGCTGCTACAATGTTTTTGCTGATTACGGCTTTTTCCTGTATTCTCCCGCAGAAGATTTCAGCTGCATTCAGAGCAGGTGTATATGCCTGCTCTTTTCTTATGTGGCTGCAGGAGGTTTTGTTGGATCAGATATCTGGGATTATAAACACGGCGTTGTGGGCGGCGGTGATAATCCTGTTTGTTGTCCTGACGATCCTTCTGAAGGATAGGTTCCGCCGGATTGCGGAAACTGCA
>Ga0310786_10005915_pt1 | contig 16447 bp, 13 predicted proteins | sample AusTroGonzalo_MG_FD_203881 | JGI IMG/M metagenome (GOLD analysis project Ga0310786, IMG submission 203881) | Bovine rumen microbial communities from tropical cattle in Woodstock, Queensland, Australia - Gonzalo_03 (v2) (version 2) | ecosystem: Host-associated > Mammals > Digestive system >... | reverse complement strand
ATCACCTGGCGCTGGCCGTGAACCCGGATACAGTGATTACCATGAGCCCGATTGAGAAAATCGCGGACGGGATTCTGTCGAAAATCACCGCAGGTGAAATGGTGCAGAACTGGATCGCTTCCGGTACGATCCAGGCAGTGTCCGCCTACGTTGCCGTAGCGCTGATTGTATTGGCCATCATCTATCTGGTGGGCGTGTGTACCACCTACCTGCAGGCGAGGCTGATGATGTCAGTTTCCCTGAAGGTGATCGAAACGATCCGGAATGATCTGTTCCGGAAGATGCAGAGCCTGCCGGTACGCTATTATGACGGGCATCCGACCGGCGAACTGATGAGCCGCTACACCAACGATATCGACAACATCGATACAATGATCAATAACTCCCTGGTGGGCCTGGTATCCGGTCTGATTACCCTGATCGGAACATTTATCTTCATGATCACCACCAGCTGGATCCTGACGCTGATCACGATCCTGTTTATCCCGGTGTTCCTGTTCGGCGGAATGACCATCGCGAAGAAGAGCGCCAAGTACTATGCCTGGCAGCAGGCGGCGCTGGGCGCGGTGAACGGCTATATCGAAGAGACGGTAACCGGTGCGAAGGTCATCAAGGTATTCAACCACGAGAGCGAGTGCGAGGAAGAGTTCAGCCTGCTGAACGGCGACCTGAAGGATAAACAGTTCGGCGCCCAGTTCTGGGGCGGCATCATGTGGCCGGTAATGGGCAACGTGGGCCAGGTGACCTACGCGGTGACCATCGGCGTGGGCGGCATCCTGATGTGCACGGGCGGATTTACGCCCGGCGCCCTGACAGTTTTCGCCGGATACAGCCGGCAGTTCTCCATGCCGATTAACCAGATGTCCCAGCAGGCTACTACGATCCTGGCGGCACTGGCCGGCGCGGAACGCGTTTTCGCGGTGATGGATGCGGAACCGGAGGTTCCGGACAGGGAAGGCGTCGAAGAGACTGAAATCCGCGGCGACGTGGTGGTTGAGCATGTGACCTTCGGCTATGTGCCGGAGAAGACCGTGCTGAAGGATATCTCACTGTATGCCCATCCGGGCCAGAAGATTGCCTTTGTGGGTTCCACCGGCGCGGGCAAGACCACGGTGACGAACCTGCTGAATCGCTTCTACGATATAGAAGAGGGAATCATCACCATTGACGGGAAGGACATCAAGGATTATCCGCGGGAATGGCTGCGGAAGAATATTGCCATGGTGCTGCAGGATACCCATCTGTTTACCGGCACGGTAAGAGAGAATATCCGCTACGGCCGCCTGGATGCCACGGATGAGGAAGTAGAGGCGGCGGCCAAACTGGCCAGTGCCCACAGCTTCATCATGCGGCTGGAACATGGCTATGACACGATGCTGGAAGGCGACGGTGCCAACCTGAGCCAGGGACAGCGCCAGCTGCTGAATATCGCGCGGGCGGCTGTGAGCAAGGCTCCGATCCTGGTGCTGGACGAAGCAACCAGCAGCGTTGACACCCGTACAGAGCGCCATATCGAACACGGCATGGACCGGCTGATGAAGAACCGGACGACCTTCGTGATTGCCCACCGGCTGAGTACAGTCCGGAACGCGAATGCCATCATGGTACTGGAAAAAGGTGAAATCATCGAACGCGGAACGCATGACGATCTGCTGGAGATGAAGGGAAGGTATTACGAATTGTACACAGGAAAGAAAGAGCTTGATTAAATTCATGGTTCATGATTCAGAATGAAGAATGAAAAATGAAAAATGAAGAATGGCGGAGAAAACTGCTTCCGGGGAACCGGAAGCAGTTTTTTGATTTTTTAGATAAACAGGCGGGAAGAGAGCAAATGGAGAGATGAGAGCGATGAATGTATACAAAGTTACCGAAATGAGGTTGTATAAGGGTTCCTTCGGATTTTGGACAGATTGTAACACTTTTGGCATATAATCTTCATTGAAATATGCGGGCAAATGGCGTATAATTTTGCCTATCCCAAGAGGGAATGTTCGTGTTTTTGGAGGTACCATGGAAGCACTGCGCCGGATGATCCTGGAAAAAGGCAAGGGAATCGGGAATGATATCGTCAAGGTGGATATGTTCCTGAATCACCGGATCGATACGGCTCTGCTGTTTCAGATGGGCGAAGCATGGGCGGACGAATTCAGGAATGAAAAACCGGAAATCGTGCTGACAGTGGAAGCAAGCGGCATTGCCATGGCTGTGGCTGCGGCCCACGCCCTGGGGGATATCCCGGTGGTGTTCGCCAAGAAGAGCGCGACCGCTGTACAGAATGACGAGACGGTTCAGGCGCCTGTTTATTCCTTCACCCATAAGAAGCAGAACATTATCCGCATTGAAAAACAATATCTGCCGGAAGGTACAAGGGTACTGATCATCGACGATTTCCTGGCGGACGGCCAGGCGGTACATGGCCTGATGAGCCTGTGCGAACAGCAGAAGGCTACGGTCGTCGGTGTGGGCATCGCCGTTGAGAAGGGTTTCCAGCCGGGCGGCAAAGCCCTGAGAGAATCCGGCGTCCATCTTAAGTCTTTGGCAGTTGTGGAAGGCATTGAGAACGGAAACATCGTTCTCCGGCCGGAGGACGACTGATCCAATAGAAAAAACAAAACTCCGTGATCCAAAGAGTAAGAGGAGGAAAAACAACATGAAAAAGGTTCTTGCCCTGGTTCTGGCTCTGGCCCTGTGCCTGACCGCTTTTGCGGCGATGGCTGACGACGTGGCCAAGGAAGACATCAAACTGGGTGTCATCCTGCTGCACGACGAAGACTCCACCTATGACCTGAACTTCATCAACGGCGTGAAGGATGCCGCTGCTGCTCTGGGACTGTCTGATGACCAGGTGATCATCAAGCGCAACATTCCCGAATCCAATGACTGCTATGAAGCCGCTCTGGACCTGGCCGATGAAGGCTGCCAGATCGTTTTCGCCGACAGCTTCGGTCATGAGACCTTCATGTTGCAGGCCGCCAAGGAAAAGCCTGAAGTGGACTTCTGCCACGCGACCGGCACCATGGCTCACACTGAGAAACTGGCCAACTTCCACAATGCTTTCGCTGCCATCTATGAAGGCCGCTATCTGGCTGGCGTTGCTGCCGGTCTGAAGCTGAACGAAATCAAGGAAGCCGGCAACCTGAAGGGCGAAGCTCCCATGATGGGTTACGTCGGTGCCTTCACCTATGCTGAAGTGGTTTCCGGCTACACCAGCTTCTATCTGGGCGCCAAGAGCGTCTGCCCCGATGTGACCATGAAGGTCCAGTTCACCGGTTCCTGGTACGATGAGAAGGAAGAAAAGGCTGCTGCCGAAGCTCTGATCGCTGCCGGCGCTGACCTGATCTCCCAGCACGCTGACTCCATGGGTGCTCCCACTGCCTGCGAGAACGCCGGCATCCCGGACGTTTCCTACAATGGCTCCACCGTGGAAAGCTGCCCCAACACTTTCATCGTGGCCAGCCGTATTGACTGGGCTCCCTACTTCCAGTACATCATCGAGCAGAAGGTTGCCGGTGAAGCAATCGACACCGACTGGACCGGCACCATCGCTACCGGTTCCGTGAAGCTGACCGACGTGAACGAGCAGGCTGCTGCTGCCGGCACTGTTGAGAAGCTGGCTGAAGTGAAGGCTCAGTTCGAAGCCGGCACCCTGAAGGTGTTCGACACCGCTACCGAAGGCTTCATCACCGTGGGCGGCAATGCTCTGAATGAGTACATGGCTGACGTTGACACCGATCCTGCTTACGAGAAGGATACCCAGGTGGTTTCCGACGGCTACTTCCATGAATCCGAGTTCCGCAGCGCTCCTTACTTCGATGTCAACATCGACGGTATCGAACTGCTGAACACCGCTTTCTGATGAAGAGAGCTCTGTGAAGTAAATATACGGACTGCCACTCATTTTCAGTGGCAGTCCGTATCCTTTTATGATAAGATAAAACGAGTACTATAGGACGCATTTTTCGGAGGACAGATCGTGGAGAAGCAGCTTGCGCTTCAGATGCGCGGAATTACCAAAAGGTTCGGCCCGGTAGTGGCGAACAACCATGTGGATCTGGACGTTTACCGGGGAGAGATCCTGGCTGTTCTGGGAGAGAACGGCTGCGGCAAAACCACCCTGATGAACATGATTGCCGGTATCTATTTCCCGGATGAAGGTCAGATCCTGATTGACGGGAAAGAAGTCGTGATCCGTTCTCCAAAGGATGCGTTTGAGCATAAGATCGGTATGATTCACCAGCATTTCAAACTGGTGGATCTGTTTACGGCTGCCGAGAACGTGGTGCTCGGCACGGAATCGAAGGAAAAGTACAATCTGAAAGCTGTCAATGCCCAGGTGGCGCAGATCGCGGAACGCTACGGCTTCCGCCTGGATCCGGCCAAGAAGATTTATGACATGTCTGTTTCCGAGAAACAGACAGTAGAGATCATCAAGGTGCTGTATCGCGGCGCGGATATCCTGATCCTGGATGAACCGACTGCCGTGCTGACACCCCAGGAGATCACCCGGTTGTTTGACGTGCTGCGCCGGATGAAGGAAGACGGCAAGAGCATCATTATCATCACCCACAAGCTGAACGAAGTGATGGAAGTCAGCGACCGGGTAGCCATTCTGCGCCGGGGTGAGCATGTCGCCACCGTCAATACAGCGGAAACTTCCGAAACGGAACTGACGGAGATGATGGTCGGCAAGAAGATTGACCTGAACATTCATCGTTCCGCTCCGGTAAACGCCATTCCGCGGCTGGTTGTGGAGAACCTGAACCTGTACAACACGGAAGGCATTCATGTGCTGAAGGATATATCCTTCACGGCCAACGGCGGGGAAATCCTGGGTATTGCAGGCATTGCCGGCAGCGGACAGAAGGAACTGCTGGAATCCATTTCCGGCCTGCAGCCTGTTGAAAGCGGAAAGATCACCTTCTACAATCCGAAAAAGGACCGGCCGGTTAGCTTTTTCCACAAGAGCATGAAACAGGTCAGGGCGCTGGCCGAAAAAGGCGCGTTCCATGACCGGAACCTGAATGACGTGACTTTCCATGGCATGAGCAACAAGGCCGTCCGGAAGTGGGTGCAGAACGGAGACGTACTGTTCCGTGAAGATGAGGTTATGAACCTGCGGGACAAGACGCCGCTGGAAATCCGCCAGCTGGGTGTTCACCTGAGCTTTGTGCCGGAAGACCGGCTGGGCATGGGTCTGGTGGGCAGCATGGATATTACAGACAACATGATGCTGCGCAGTTACCGGAAAGGCAAGCTGGGCTTCCTGAACCGGAAAAAACCCAAGGCGCAGGCTGAAGAGATTATCCGGGAGCTGGAAGTTTCCACGCCCGGGGTTTCCACACCGGTACGCCGTCTTTCCGGCGGTAACGTACAGAAGGTACTGGTGGGCCGGGAAATTGCCTACACCCCCAAGGTGCTGATGGCTGCCTATCCTGTCCGCGGACTGGATATTAACTCCAGCTATACGATCTACAACCTGCTGAACAGGCAGAAGGAAAACGGAGTTGCCGTGATCTACGTCGGCGAAGACCTGGACGTGCTGCTGGAGCTGTGCGACCGGATTCTGGTGATCAACGGCGGTGCTGTTACAGGCATTGTGGACGCCAGAACAACCACGAAGGAAGAAATCGGTCTGCTGATGACCAAAACGGATGAGCGGAAGGAGGAGGACGCGTGAGCACAGTCAAGAAAAATGAAGTCCGTGAACCGCTGATCCACCTGAGCAAACGGACTTCCGTCAATCCGGTGAGGGCGTGGGCAATCCGCATCGCGGCAATTGTGATGGGCCTGATTGTCTGCGGACTGGTGGCTTTCCTGCTGATTGAAAAGCTGAACGCACACCCGGAGAAGATCGGGGACTTCTACACCGCCTTTATCAAAGGATCTTTTTCAACCAGCCGTAAGTTCTGGAAATTCCTGAAGAATATCGCAATCCTGCTCTGCGTTTCCCTGGCGCTGACTCCGGCTTTCCGGATGCGCTTCTGGAATATCGGCGGAGAAGGACAGACGCTGGTGGGCGTATTGGGTGCCATCGCGGTGGACTTTTACCTGGGAGGAAAAATCCCGGAGTGGCTGCTGTTGATCCTGATGTTTATTGCGGCACTGCTGACCGGTGCAGTCTGGGGCGTTATCCCGGCATTGTTCAGGGCGAAATGGGGAACGAATGAAACCTTGTTTACCCTGATGATGAACTACGTGGCAACCTTCCTGGTAAGCTATTTCCTGGTGATCTGGGTGCCGAGCGGATCTTCCTCCCTGGGCAAGCTGAAATACGGAAAACTGCCTTCGATCGGCAATGATTATTTGCTGATTATCCTGGTTGTGGTGGCGCTGGCAGTCGCGCTGTACATCTACCTGAACTACACCAAGCACGGATATGAGATCAACGTGGTGGGCGAGAGTGTCCGTACCGCGCAGTATGTCGGCATCAACGAAAAGAAGGTTATCATCCGGACCATGATCCTCTCCGGTGCGCTGTGCGGACTGGCCGGATACCTGATTGCCGCCGGCCTGGACCAGACGGTGACGACGGAGTCTGCCGGAGGACAGGGCTTCACCGGCATTATGGTTGCCTGGCTCGGTAAATTCAACCCGCTGGCGATGATCCTGACAGCCGCTCTGATCCAGTTGCTGAACCAGGGCGCGGCACAGATCAGCCAGGACTTCGACGTATCCGGCGCGTTCCCGAACGTCATTGTCGGCATTATCCTGTTCTTCATTATCGGCAGTGAATTCTTTATCAATTATGAGATCCATTTCCGCGGCCATCACGGCCTGGCGGAGGCAGGAAAGGAGGCCGTCAAATGAATATCTGGCTGAACTTTCTGATTGACTCACTGGCCTTCGGTGCAACCTTCATGTACGGTTCTACCGGTGAAATCCTGACCGAGAAAGCCGGACACCTGAACCTGGGTATTCCCGGTATAATGTGCATGGGCGGTGCGGGCGGCTGCCTGATCCTGAACATGATCGGTAAGAGCGGCCTTCCGCCGTTCCTGATTGTTATCCTGGGTATTCTGGGATCCCTGATCCTGTCTATGCTCTGCGGCCTGATCTATTCTTTCCTGACGGTGACGCTCCGGGCAAATCAGAATGTTACCGGCCTGGCGTTGACCACCTTCGGCGTCGGCCTGATGAAGGTAATCATGAGCAAGCTGGACGCTACCGTATACCTGATCGGACCGAAGATGATGTATCGCTGGCCGTTCGCGGGACGGCAGGACAGCCTCCAGTGCCTGGGCGTGCTCTTTTTCCTGGCAATCATTATCGTACTGCTGAGCAGCTGGGTGCTGTTCCGTACACGGGTTGGACTGCAGCTGCGTGCTGTGGGTGAAAACCCAGCAACGGCGGACGCGGTGGGCATTAACGTGACCCGGTATAAATACATGGCCACCTGCATTGGAAGCGGTATTGCCGGTCTGGGCGGATTCTACTACATTATTGACTATATGGTGTCCCAGGAAGCATACCTGAGCCTGGAAGCCTTCGGATGGCTGAGTATCGCACTGGTTATCTTTGCGCTGTGGCGTCCCCATCTGACGATTATCGGCTCCTTTGTGTTCGGATTCCTGTTCTCCTGCTCCAGCTATATCACGAATATCAGCTGGATTCAGGTGACCATGGCTACCAAGCCGCTGCTGAAGATGCTGCCATATGTGGTGACCATTATTGTGCTGGTGATATCCAGTATCCGGAATAAGAGGGAGAATCAACCTCCGGCCAGCCTGGGATTAAGTTATTTCCGTGAAGAAAGGTAAGATCAATGCACAATGCATAAGGCATAATGCACAATGAAATGCTGACGCTAAGGCAGTGCCAGCAGAAAGGTATATCATATTTATGAAGATCAGAATGACCGCAGACAGCACCTGCGACCTGACGCCGGACTGGATCCGGAAGTATCAGATCGGCATTGCACCGCTGAGCGTAATTATTGACGGAGAAGTATTCCATGACGGTGTGGACGTGACACCCCGGGATATTTTCCGGGCGACGGAAGCCGGAAAGTCTGTCCGGACGGCCGCTGTGAACACCTATGAGTACAAGGAATTCTTCAGGGAACAGCTGAAAAAATGCGACCAGCTGGTTCATATCTGCCTGAGCAGTGAATTTTCCACGAGCTACGACGACGCAGTGGAAGCCAGCAAGGAAGTCGGCAATGTGTTTGTAGTGGACAGCCGTAATCTTTCCACCGGCAGCGGACTGCTGGTGCTTGAGGGAATCAAGATGATCCAGGAAGGTGCGGATGACGGAGCAGCCATTGCTGAAGCGCTTCGTGCCAAGACCGGCCTGGTGTGTTCCAGCTTTGTGGTCAGGACGATTGATTACCTGCGCCGGGGCGGCCGCTGCAGCGGACTGGAAGCGCTGGGCGCGAAGATGCTGCATATCCGTCCTTCCATTGTGGTTGCGGATGGGAAAATGCATCCCGGCCAGAAGTACCGCGGAAGGTACGAACACTACCTGAAGCATTATATCCGGGACGTGCTGGAGAATGATAACAATATCGACTTCAGCCGGGTTGTGGTGGTGCATTCTCCCAGCGAGGAAGGCCTTGTGCGGTTTGCTATCGACACGGTGAAAAGCTACGGCCTGTTCCGGGAAGTGCTGGAAGCCATGGCGGGCTGCACGATTTGTACCCACTGCGGACCGGATACCCTTGGACTGATGTTCATGCGGAAAGAAGAAAAGGAAAACTGATTGATGAATAAGAATCCGAAGATGATTGCCGGAATTGCCGGCCTGGCAGTGATGCTGATTCTGGCTGTGGTTCTGGCAACCTACATGATTCCGACCATTGGCGAGGTCCGGCGGGAAATGAGCCTGACGCCGACACCGCTGCCGCCTGTGCCGGGTTCGGTACGCGCTGCGGGCTATGTGGAGCAGGATACACCGGAACCGGCGCTGGGAACAGGATCCAGGGGAGACAAGGTCATCCAGCTGCAGGAGCGGTTGAAAGCTCTCGGATACTATGACGGCGAAATCGACGGGCAGTTCGGCCAGGGAACCCTGGATGCAGTTATTGCGTTCCAGATGAAGAACGGGCTGGATGCGGACGGCTATGCGGGAGAAAAGACGCAGGATATACTGTACAGCGATGAGGCGGTCAAAAATGACAATGAAGAATGAAAAATGAAGAATGAAGACCCGCTCCGGAAAGATCCGGAGCGGGTCTTAGTGTAGAGTGAAGAGTTTAGAGTGAAAAGTGAAGAGTGATGAGTGTAAAGTTATCCTTTGGATTCTGTTGGCATTGAGAATGAGAGAGCCAAAAGAATCCAGAACATAGGAGCAACAAGGCAAACCGGATAGGAGAAGATTCCCTGGACGGCATAACAAAGGACTGCTGCGGAACAGGGTGTGAGAAGCGGAAGGTATCTGTCGCGCCTGCGGAAAATGGACAGAAGCAGGAGCGCAACGAACAGGATCAGGGCAGGAAGCCCGTGATTGACCAGCTGGGTGAGATACTCACTATGCGGAGCATCAAAAACATTTGGAAGGGGACGGCCATCCTGTTCGGCAGGAATGATCAGATTGTTGTCCTGAATGAAGTGGTTAAAGCGGGAAGCGAACGTGCCTGAACCGCCGCCGGTGAGAAGGCTTTCTCCGGAGAGAAGCAGGCTGTAATACCAGACAGCAATGCGGTCGCTGCCGAAGGAAAGACGGATCCGGCCATGAAAGATTTCATGAAGCTCCCAGATGCCGCCGCCGTAAAACGGCCAGAACCAGACAACGAGCAGGACGGCGATGATCAGCAGGATCAGTACCGGCAGACGATATTTTTTCGGTATGAAGCGCAGCAGGGTAACCAGGAACAGCACGCCCAGGGAAATGATACCGAACTGGACGTCCATGGTGATGATCAGATAGAGGGAGAAAACAAAAGCGAGAGAGATGATTCCCAGAGGGAGGAGGGATAAAGTGGGAGGGAAGAGACGGAGTTTTCTGTTTTGAAGAGTGGAGGAAGAAAAATTGGGGAAATACTGGAGAATCGCGTAGAGGAAGAGACCGGCGAGAAGCAGGAGATAACCGGTGCCCATATCGATGTTGCCGATTGTGCCCTGGAACTCCGGATTCTGCGCATAACTTCTTCCACCCGGATAAAGCATGAAAGGATTATGGCCGCCCCGCTGCTGCAAAACGATGACAAAGAAGAGAGCAATACCGGCAGCCGCAGAAAGCAGAACGGGTTTCAAATGAACACGGGAAAAGAAAAAACAAATAAAGAGGGAAAAATAGCACAGCTGTGAGACCAGCCCCTCATAATGCACGGGTTTTCCCTGCCACCATACCTCCGGATCGTAGGAACCGGAACAGATCAGGCAGGTAATAACGATCCAAAGGATATGCACAAAAGCGATGACAGCGGGGAAAACATCACGAAACGACAGTTTCCGACCAGGTTCTTTTTTCAGAATACGATTCAGGATCAGGTCAAACAGAAAGCAGACCAGTGTTACGCCGGTCAGGTACTGCATAATGATCCATTTGTTATATGTGATATGGGCATAGGATCCGCCCAGCAGCGGGAAAAGTCCCAGCCAGAGGCAGGCGGAAAGGGTCATTCCATATCCGTATCCTGATGATGCTGAACGCATACGGGACCATCCTTTCCGTTGTTTTTCCGGCTGTGATATGGTAGAATCAAGCCAAGTAAGTATACATCATCCGAACCTTTCCGCACAAGAGCGCGGAGGGATTGTCGAAAGGAAGCGGATGCCATGAAAGTAGTGCTGGAAAACCTGACAAAGTGTTTCCCGTCCCGAAATAAGAAGGGGACGGAAGTCATCGCTGTCAACAACTTCAATTTTGAAATTCCTGACGGGAAGCTGATCGGCCTGCTGGGCCCCAGCGGCTGCGGAAAAAGCACGACGCTGAATCTGATCAGCGGCCTGGAGACGCCGACAAAAGGAAAGATATACTTCGGGGATCAGGATGTGACGAATCTTCCGCCGGAAGAGCGGGGCGTCGGTCTTGTGTTCCAGAATTATGCCCTTTATCCGCATATGACAGTGGAAGAGAACATTATCTTCCCGCTGCAGAACCTGAAGGGCGCTCAAAAGATGTCCAAAGAAGCCATGCACCAGAAGGCCGTGGAAACCGCAAAGCTGGTACAGCTGGACGGACTCATGGAACGGAAACCGAAAGAGCTTTCCGGTGGACAGCAGCAGCGCGTGGCGATCGCCCGGGCACTGGTGAAGATTCCGAAGGTTCTGCTGCTGGATGAGCCGCTGAGCAACCTGGATGCCAGACTGAGACTGCAGACCCGGGAAGAACTCCGCCGGATTCAGCGGGAGACCGGAGTTACCACGATTTTCGTGACGCATGACCAGGAAGAGGCTATGAGCATCAGCGACCTGATTATTGTAATGAAGGACGGCGTGGTGCACCAGATCGGGAAGCCCCAGGACGTGTATGACGAGCCTGCAAACCTGTTTGTGGCCCAGTTCCTGGGAACGCCGCAGATCAACGTTTTCCATGGCGAAGTAAAGAACGAAAAACTGTATATCGGCGAAGAGGACGTGCTGGACGTTCCGGGACGGAAGGATATGCCTGTGTGGGTTGGCATCCGGCCGGAAGGCTTTGTCCCGGACGCGAATGAGGGCCGTATGACCTGTCAGATGGACCGGGTGGAAGTCATGGGACGGGACGTGAGCGTTGTTTCCACGCATCCGCAGATGACAGGCCGGAGCATCCGTTCCATTGTCAGCGCCGAAAACAAATTTGATCCGGATCAGAAAACAGTGCGTTTTAACCTGAAACCGTATAAGGTCTTCCTGTTTGACAAGGAGAGCGAGGAACGGGTATGAAGAAGAACAACCTGAAGGCCTGGCTGTATCTGCTGCCGGCGATCCTCTTTCTGGGCGTGTTCATGGTCTATCCGCTGATCGACGTATGCTTCTATTCCCTTGAGGAAAATTACCAATCCATCGCACAAACCTATACAGGCGTTGGTCTGGGCAATTTCGGCCATGTGCTGAGCGATCCCTTCTTTATCCAGGCACTGAAGAATACCCTGATCCTGGTGGCTATTACGGTGCCGGTGAGCACGGGCATTTCCCTGCTGATCGCACTGGGCCTCAGCTCGATCAAAACGCTGAAAAAGGCATTCCAGACCATTTACTTCCTGCCGTATGTGACCAACACGCTGGCGGTTGGCCTTGTGTTCATGATCCTGTTCGCCCGGACAGAGTATACGGACGGTCTGATTAATGCGCTGATCAGCTCGCTGGGATATGACATGGTGGATTTCATCAACGGACCATATTGGGCCAAGATGCTGGTAACCTGCCTGTATACGGTCTGGATTGTCATGCCTTTCAAGATCCTGATCCTGACAAGCGCACTGGCAAGCGTCAACCAGGATTATTACAAAGCTGCCAAGGTGGATGGAGCAAGCAGCGGACGGATCTTCCGGAAGATTACGCTGCCCATGATCAGTCCGACTGTATTTTACCTGGTAATTACCGGCTTTATTGGAGCCTTCAAGGCTTACAGCGACGAGGTTGCGCTGTTCGGCGTGAACCTGAATGAAGCAGGCATGAATACGATTGTCGGCTATGTATATGACATGCTGTACAGCGATAAGGGAGGATATCCCGGCTACGCGGCGGCAGCGGCCCTGATTCTGTTTGCGATTGTGTTTACGATCACCTACATTAACCTGAAGTTCAGCAGAAACAAAGTCCAGTATATGTAAATCAATTCATTATTATGAATGGAATCCTGGCCATGATTTACGGATGATGAGTATACAGGTGTTTGGGGATGAAGAAATATGATTGAGAAAAAGAACGCAAGGGTATCACGGGGACTGATTTACCTGTTCCTTGTGATCTGGGCGGTTATCGTTCTGTTTCCTTTTTACTGGATGGTGCTGACCAGCGTCAAGAATACCGCATCCTACAACAATGAAAAAACCCCTGAGTTCATCACCATGGAGCCGACGGGGGAAAATTACGTCAAAGCCTTTACCGAGGTCAGCCTCGGAAGGTATTTTGCCAATACTTTGATTTTCACCGTAGCGACTACGGGATTGATGATGCTGGTGATTGTGCCGGCGGCATTTGCCTTTTCCAGACTGGAATTCAAGGGAAAAAACCTGTTGTTTGCCTTGTTTCTGAGCCTGATGATGATTCCAACGGAACTGGTGATCATCACCAACTATGTGACGATCGTCAACTGGGGATTCCAGAAGGGGGACCTGACTTACCTGGGCCTGATTCTTCCTTCGGTGACGAGCGTGTTTTATATCTACCTGCTGAAGGAGAACTTTGAAGCCATACCGGATGAACTGTACAACGCGGCAAAGGTGGACGGCACCAGCGACCTGAAGTACCTGCTGAAGGTGATGGTTCCCATCAGCCAGCCGACTATTGTGACTATAGCGATCCTGAAAGTGATCGAATGCTGGAACAGCTATGTGTGGCCGAGGCTGATTACCAAAGAATCAAAGTATTTCCTGGTATCTAACGGCATCCAGGCAATCCGTGAGAGCGGATTCGGCCGTCAGGATATTCCGGCGATGATGGCGGCTGTGGTGGTCGTCAGCGTACCGCTGATTGTGCTTTTCCTCGTGTTCCGCGACAAGATTATGGCGGGAGTTTCCAGGGGAGGAACAAAGGGATAAAGATCTTTTAAAGAAAGATCTTTATCTCAATTAACAATTAACAATGAACAATTAACAATGATAAAGACCATGCGGGAGGCTTCAGCGTGGAGAAGAAGGTAATAAAGAAAATTGCAATCGGGATGGTGCTGATCCTGATGACGCTTCTGCTGTCTGGATGCCATGGACGGCTGGAGAGCAGGGAAGCAGCGGGAGCCGGGAACGCAAAGATACCGGAAGCTTTTGACGATTCAAAGCCGATTGAGCTGGTGTTCTGGGCCAAGAATGATACCAACAAGGTACAGACAGCTGTTTATACGAATGCCATCAAGGAATTTGAAGAAATGTATCCGAATGTGAAGATCAACCTGCGTCTGTATGCGGATTACGGACGGATCTTTGCTGACGTGATTACCAATATTGCCACAAAAACAACGCCGAACGTATGCATTACCTATCCGGATCATATCGCCACGTATATGACAGGCCAGGACGTTGTGCTGCAGATGGATGACTGGATGAGCGACAGCCGGTATGGGCTTGGGGGAAGCGAGGTCCGCTTTGATTCCCCGAAGCAGGAAGAGATTGTACCGGAATTCCTGGCAGAATGTGTGCTGGAAGATCACTATTACGCCATGCCCTATATGCGCTCCACCGAGGCCCTGTACGTGAATGAGGACATGGTGAAGCAGCTGGGATACGAACTGCCTGAAGTTGTAACCTGGGACTTTGTCTGGGAAGTCAGCGAAAAGGCCATGGAGAAAAACGAAGACGGCACTTTCAAAATCAACGGCCAGAAGGTGATGATTCCCTTTATTTACAAGAGCACGGACAACATGATGATTACCATGCTCAAACAGCTGGATGCTCCGTATTCTACCGCGGACGGAGAAGTGCTGCTTTTCAATGACACCACGAAAGGGCTGTTGGAGGAAATCTATAAGCATGCAAAGAGCCGGGCGTTTTCAACGTTTGCGATCAGCAGCTATCCGGGGAATTTCCTGAATGCCGGACAGTGTATCTTTGCGATTGACTCCACTGCCGGCGCTACCTGGATGGGAAGCGAAGCACCGATGCTGGATATTCACGAGGAGCAGGTGGTTCCTTTCAATATTCGGGTGATGCCGATTCCTCAGTTCAAACCGGAAGAGCCGAAGATGATCAGCCAGGGTCCCAGCATCTGTATCTTCAACAAGGATGATCCCCAGGAAGTGCTGGCCAGCTGGCTGTTTACCCAGTATTTGATCAGCAATAAGGTTCAACTGGGTTATGCGGAGACAGAAGGTTATCTGCCGGTGACCCTGAAGGCTCAGCAAAGCGCAGAGTATCAGGATTACCTGAGCAGAAAAGGCGAGGACGACGACCATTATTCCGTGAAGATTGAAGCCAGCGAGCTGCTGCAAAAGTACACCTCGGATACCTTTGTTACGCCGGTGTTCAACGGCAGCAACAGCCTGCGTTCCGCTGCCGGACAGCTGATTGAAAGCACTGCGAAAAGCGCACGCCGGAAAGAAAAGATGAGCGACGCGTATATCGAAAAGCTGTACGCTGACGTGACCAGCCTTTTCCAGCTGGATCAGATTGAAGTCAAGGCGGGGAAGAAGGTGTCCTTCGGGGAGCTGCCTTCTGAATCCAAGACCCTGTTGATTGTTATTCCGTGCATCTGGATCCTGATCGGCCTGTATGCGTTCCTGACCAAACGAAAGAATCGGAAGAAAACGTAAAAACGGACTGAATCCGTTGTGTTTTTACGCTGTTTGATGTATGATAAACCCGGAAAGCGGAGGGAGGAATCCCTCCTGGAAGAATGAAAGGAGAACAGCTTTATGAAAAAAATTATCAGCCTGATTCTGGTTCTTGCCCTTGCACTGTGCCTGGTTCCTGTGCTGGCTGAAGAAGAAGCCGCCGATGAGGAAGCGAGCGAACTGGTACTGATGTCCCATGAGGATTATGTCCTGGCTGAGATGGATGCTCCCGTGTATGTGGAAACCTATGTGCAGGCACACCAGAACTGGTGGAACGACAAGATGACCATTTATGCCCAGAGCGAAGACGGTGCATATTTCATCTATGAACTGGGCATCTCAGAGGATGAAGCTGCCAAGCTGGTTCCCGGCACCAAGATTGCCGTGAAGGGCTTCAAGGGCGAGTGGAGCGGCGAGGTTGAAATCCTCGATGCGACTTATGAAATCCTTGAGGGCGATCCCTTCATCGCGACCGCAACCGATGTGACCGCTCTGCTGGGCACTGACGAACTGATTAATCATCAGAACGAACTGGTTGCTTTCAAGGGCATGACAGTGGAAGCTTATGATGAAAGCGGCGCAGCCTTTGCTTACAAAGATGCAGAAGGCAAGACCGATGACCTGTACTTCAAGGTTTCCAAGGATGGTCAGACCTACGATTTCTGCGTTGAGTTCTATCTCTGCGGCAATGACACCGAAGTGTACAAGGCTGTTGAAGCCCTGAACGTCGGCGACGTAGTCGATCTTGAAGGTTTCCTCTATTGGTACAATGGTGCTAACCCCCATATCACCAGTGTGACCGCTGCACAGTAAAGGCCTTTATTTCAGCCTCCGGACAGAAATGTTCGGAGGCTTTTATTTTTTTCTTGACATTTTAATCCGGGTCATGTAATATATCCCTTGCGCTCGCAGGAGCGGATGACGCGGGGTGGAGCAGTTGGCAGCTCGTCGGGCTCATAACCCGGAGGTCGGGGGTTCAAATCCCTCCCCCGCAACCATATGGCTCAATAGCTCAGTTGGCTAGAGCATTCGGTTCATACCCGGAGTGTCATAGGTTCGAGTCCTATTTGAGCCACAAAAGAGAACAGGTCCCTTG